>JAEIGA010005186.1_pt1 | contig 20002 bp, 13 predicted proteins | sample 9270691 | NCBI WGS metagenome assembly JAEIGA01 (sample SAMN17057246, study PRJNA624740) | gut metagenome | biome: biome; isolation source: fecal sample | host: Bos grunniens | place: China: Xizang | collected 2019 | reverse complement strand
CTGCAATCCTCAATATGATTAAGGAGAATCCGGCTCTCGGCGAGAAGCTCTCGGAGAAGTACGACTACACCGTAGCAGAGGTACTCTGGGCAATCCGTCACGAGATGGCTCTCACCGTTGATGATGTGTTGGCACGCCGCGTACGCCTCTTGTTTGTTGATGCTCGCGAGGCTCAGAAGGCTGCTCCACGCGTAGCACAGATTTTGGCTGAGGAGCTCGGTCGCGACCAGGCTTGGATCGACGAGCAGGTAGCTTCGTTTACAGAGCTTGCTTCGCACTACTACGTAGCATAAAACCGCCTAATAAGGTGTTTTCTGCGTTACGCTTGTTTTGCAAATGCTCACATACGCCAAGTATGCTCCGCTTTGCAAAACTTCGCAAGCCTTGAAATCCCACTTATTATGCAATTTTATAAAAAGAAATAATGGCGGCTGAAAAGTCGCCATTATTCTATTGCAAGAAAAACTGCTGTCAGATTATTCTGACAGCAGTTTTTTTATTCGGATAACATCTTCTCTATTTTGCGTTGCTTGGCCGATTTGCCTTTGAGTGATGGGTCGAATATTTTGTAGCCTATTGCTACGCCGATCTTCGAGGGCAGCCACTCGGCCGAGCCGTTGAATGGGTCGGGGAATTTAGGCTCTCTTTGGTGGCGTGGGAAGAGGTTTATTGAGCCATCTGCATTGTATCCGTTGTACCAACTCCACATACGATCAAAGGCGAAAAAAGCATCTACAACCCAACGCTCCTTGAAGTGGTGTGAGTAGCCGATACCTATTCCGGCCATAAGGCCGAATCCTCGGCCAAATCCTCCATTGAAGGTTATAAGTTTGTCGTTTTGGAAGAGATACGGGCGCGACATATCGAAAGCCTGCATACCGGCGTTGGCACTTACGTAGAAGCCTCTTGCTTCGCGCTTTATGTAGAATCGATACTCGGTCTGCAAGATTCCGAATAGTGCGTGAATGTTATCGCGCTGGCCCAATTTTATGGTTTTATAGGGCGAGAACATAGGGTCTATCGATATGGAGGAGTGTGGCCCTACAATAAATTCGAGCTGAGGGTTTACAATGCCCACAACCGCATATAGGGCATTCAGTTTGGCGTATATTTGGGCTTGCACCACCATCGGCGCAAACACTATTGCCATAGATAATAATATGCGGCACGCTATCTTCTTCATATATCGGTAGTATGGCGTGAGATACTTTTATTTAATCCTGATACCGTACTTTTTGAGTATCTTCTTAACTTGTGGTACGATATTATCGAGCGTACGTTGAACGCCAAGGTCATTCAGGTGGGTACCGTCGGTTGTTCCCTCGCCATCATCTCCGATTTCGAAGCCGGGGTTGAGGAAGTAGACATTCGGGAACTCCTTGCATATATCGGCCATAAGCCTCTCGGCAGCCTCGCGCTGTTCGTCGTTGCGTTTGCGGGCTCCGAGGTCGAAGTATCCGGCGTCACGCTTAACGGTCTGCAAGAATATCATTGGCTTGTTGGGGTGTGCCGCAACAATGCTCTTTACGAAGTTGTAAAGACGCTCTTCAATCATCTTTTTGGTCGAGTTCGAGAATGTGTCGAATATGTAGGCGTCAGCCTCGGTCGCACAGACTATATTTGCGAAGAAGTCGTCGAGTCGGCACTTGCCACTAAGACCGATATTCGGAGTCTCGGCGTTGAGCATGCGTCCCATACGCGCAACGTAACAAGCTCCCGGACGAGAGGCCGATGCTCCGTGCGTAAGGCTCGAACCAACGAAGAGTATCTTGTGCTTGAATGGCGATGGAATAGCCTCTATTGTAGCACCTTCGTCTATGCCTATTTCGAGCGACGCTACGCTGTTGAACATAGGCAGATAGACCATACACTCCTTCACTCCTTCGGCCATACGCTTTACCATCACAAATTCGTGTTCGGTCACACCTTTGGTCTTCGGACGTGCAACTCCGGCAAATACCCAACGCTTGCCATCCTTGATGTAGATGTCGAGACCACTGTGGAAGATAGGGGTCATATTTGAACCTATCGACTTCGATAAAGTGGTCCACTTGGCGCTTATCGAGCGACTGTCGGTTTTGAATACTATGGCCAAACCCGTAGAGTTTCGGAGTCCGTTCTTTGCAAACTTCGGAATCTCAAAACCTTCGATGTCGATGCGGTTGAATGGCAGACCATCGTTTTGAGCCTTGTTGATTACGGTAAGTGTCGATGCGTCGACGTATTGACGATTTGCTGCGGCAAATGCAACATTTAAGAGTGAAACCATAGCGATAAGTATCGCACAACTCCTCTGCAAAATTTTCATATAGCTACAATTTTTTTATAATTATCCAACATAAGCAGGTAGCAACCTGCATTTACAATGTAAAGTTAGATTTTTTATATAACTTTTGCAACTATTTGCGGCAAATAGATACACCGCCTCGCAAATTCTCCACAAATCACCCCTTCGAAGAGAGTTGTTCCCCACTCAACGATATTGCGCGAGTGGGAAAGCCTACTGCGGAATCCCCCTCTTATTGACAAAAACAACCGAAGCAATCTTGCTTCGGTTGTTTGTTTAACAGTGATCCCGTTGGGGCTCGAACCCAAAACCTACAGCTTAGAAGGCTGTTGCTCTATCCAGTTGAGCTACGGAACCAGGCCTATTTCGGTGCGTAACGACCTACTCGGTAGGTGGTGTCGCGCATAAAACTTCGCAAAAGTAATACAAAATTTCCAATTTGCAAAATATACTCTTGCAATCCCTCCTCTATCTATCGCCTTTATGCATTGTGCGTCGCAAATCATAAAAAAAGGCGCAAGGTAGAATCGTCCCCTGCGCCCATAAAATTGATTGGCTCTATATTACTTGGCCTGCGAACGGATTTTGTACATATCGTAACCCACGCTACGAATACCGGCAATTGTTTCGTAGTAAGGGGTGTCGCAAACATCGGTGAAGCCGACATTGAAGTTCTCGCCATCGAAGCGACCTGTGGTTGCCTGGTCGGAGTATTGATGCCAGTGGGTACCCACACAGTTTGGATGCTCCAAAGCCGAGCGAACATACGCCTCGTACGCCTTGCCGCGAGCCTCGTGGTTTGGAACCTCGATGAGCGAGTGGTGGAACATACCGCGGTCGCGAGTACCGAAGTGGAACTCACCAACAATCATCGGTAAGTCGATGCCCTCAGGTTGGGTGTAGTCATCGATAGTGTAGCGGTAGAAGTTGTGGCTTATAGCGTCACAATACTTAGCGCCAATGGTGATAGCCTTGCGGTTCGAACCGGAGAAACGGCAGCCGAGGTACAACACGCCCGGAGCATACTCGTTGAATACTTCACGGCAGGTGCTGAAATATTTCTCGATAACCTTATCGTTAAATTCAACAAGGTGTTTGTGAGCACTCTTTGGAAGATCCGATTCGTTGGCAAGCAGAGCCTCCCACGACTCGAACGATGTGCCCCAAGCACCATTCAAAGCGTTGATATTTTCGTTGTACTTTGCCTTGTAGTACTTAACCAACTCCTGTTTTCCAATCAATGTAGCAGGGTTTTTGGCTATCATCACTGCGAGATAGCTCTCGTTGCCCCACTTCAACTCATTATCCACGAAAAGACCTACCAAATATGGGTCATTCAGCGATTTTTCGCGATCTTTGAGCTGATCGATGATGCTTTGGCGGAAGCTCGGATCGAACGGATCGCGGAAAGGCCACCAACCACCGATACCCTTGATAGGTACACCGCGAGCCTCCAATCGCTCGATATACGGAGTCTTCGACATAAGACAGATATCCTTGTCTGATGAATTGGCGATGGTATTAAGGCCCCAACTCTGCAAGCGTCGGTGAGCCAACTCGCCATAGACCTGCTTGTAGTTCTTGCCATACTTACGATAGCAGTTTGCCGATGAGAAGTCGTAGGTCTCCTTGATGTGGCGTGCGGTGTAGTAAGGCTTCAACAAAGAGTCGTGAGTGTAGTAGAATTGCTCGAACTCGTCGCCCTGCTTCGGCATATCCTCGAAGTAGTGTTTGCGACCATCGAGTGGAGTCACCGCCGACGATGGTGTTACGCGCACTACGCCGTGCGACCACCAAAGGCAACCTTCCGGATCGACAAACCACCACTTGCCATCAATCTTCTTGAAGTAGAAGCGGCCTGTTGCCTTCTGCTTAGGACCATTTACCCAACCTCCATATTTGTTGCGGTCAGTTGCGCCCGGATGCTTTGCGAGGTCGGCCTCCTCTACCTCGATAGCCTTTCTCAAATCGGCATCGGAGTGCACTTTGCCCGGCCACTCCTTGTATTTGTACTGTCCGTACTTGTCGATGAATGGGAAGAATTCGTCATACGACATTTGTACAACCTCCGGATTCTTCGCACGCTTGCCAGGGAGAACCTTCAAATCGTAAATCTTAACTCCATTCTCAGCCTTGATTTGGTTGGCAGCCAAGTGCTGACAGTGGAACGAGATGATGTTAATATTCGATAAATCAGCATTATAAGAGTGGAAACCGAACTCACGTGCGTAGGGAGTGTATCGCATCAGTTTGAATGCCCTTGCGACCTCAGGGTGTTGCAACGGTTCAGGGAAGTTGAGTACAACTTCGCGTTTTTCGCCGCCTTGCAAGTAGTAGATGTCACCAAGAGTCTCGTAGACGGTGCGACGGAACTTTGTTATGTGCTTGCGACCCGTATGGGTTATAAAAAGCGAGATACGAACCGGTTTCTCTTCGAGGTTTTCAAGCGTGAATGACATCGCCTTGTACTCCGAAAAATCGAAATTCTGGTCGATGGTGAAGCGAGTGTGCTTCTCGTTTTTGTTCGGCTTGATGAGGAGATTGTTTCCCTCTATTACAAGCTTTGACTTTGAACTTTTGAGTGCCTGACGAGGCGTGTTCTCAATTAGCTTAATAGCTTTTGGTTTTGCCTCAACTGTTGCAACCATCATAAGTGCAGCAGCAAGTAGAAATAGGATTCGTTTCATTTCATTGTAATATTAATAGTTAGTAATCTTTTTCGTCGTGCGTTTGGATGACAACTGTGGTCTAATTACCATACAACAGTGGTGTTCTGTGGTGCAAATCTAATACAAAATTTCCAATTTGCAAAATTTACCACATAAATTATCACTCTCTACATATTGTATATAAGTGAAATAAAAATAGGCACAGGGTTTGATTGCTCCCTGTGCCCATAAAACCGATTGGCTATATATTACTTAGCCTCAGAGCGAATCTGATACATATTGTAGCCCACGCTTCGGATGCCATCGATGGTTTCGTAGTATGGGTTATCGCAGATGTCGGTGAAGCCCACCTGCAAGTTCTCGCCATCGAAGCGACCTGTTGTAGCCTGGTCGGAGAATTGGTGCCAGTGGGTACCCACGATATTAGGGTGCTCCAAAGCCGAGCGAACATATGCTGCATAGGCTTCGCCTCGCTCCTTCTGATTCTCTACGCGAATCAACGAGTGGTGGAACATACCCTGATTCATTGTTCCGAAGTGGAACTCGCCAATAATCATAGGCTTGTCGATACCCTCAGGCTGACGATAGTCTGCGAGGGTGAAGTTGTACATATTGTGGCTGATGGCGTCGCTATACTGCGAGCCGATAAGCAGTGCGTTCGGATTTGACGAACGACCTGCGTAGCGGCAACCGAGGTACAACACACCCGGAGCATACTTGTTAAACACCTCGCGGATGCCACGGAAGTAGGCGTGGATAATCAAGTTGTTGAACTCTACCAAATCGGCACTTGCCTGCTTTGGCAGATCCTTATCGTTTGCAAGCAGCGCGTTCCACGATGCAAACGCGGTACCCCATACAGCGTTCAACTTCGCGATTTTGCCATACTTTGCCTTATAGTGTTTTACCAATTCGCGCTTAACAGCCGCTGTTGCAGGGTTCTTGGCTGCCTTCTCTGCGAGATAGCTCTCGTTGCCCCACTTCAACTCATTATCCACGAACAGACCCACTAAATATGGGTCTTTCAACTCCTTTTCGCGTGCTGCAAGTTGAGCGATAAGTTCCGCCTTGAACGAAGGGTCGAATGGGTCGGATAACTGCCACCACAAACCGCCTGTTCCGTCGATTGGCGCAGAGTGTATCTCCAAACGCTCGATATATGGAGTCTTCGACATCAAGCATATATCCTTGTCCGACGAGTTGGCTATGGTGTTGAGGCCCCAGCTGCGCAAACGTCGGTGAGCCTTCTCGCCATACTCAGCCAAGTAGTTTTCGCCATACTTGCGGTAGAGGTTTGCCGACGAGAAGTCGTAGGTCTCTTTGTGACCGCGCTGAGTGTAGTATGGTTTCAACAAAGCATCGTGCGTGTGGTAGAACTTCTCGAACTCGCTACCCTCAGCAGGGAGCGACTCGAAGTAGAATTTGCGATTGTCAATCGGTGTTACGGCGCACGAAGGTGTAACGCGCACTACACCGTGCGACCACCAAAGGCAACCTTCCGGATCGACAAACCACCACTTGCCATCGACCTTTTTGAGGTAGAAACGACCTGTTGCCTCCTGCTTAGGGCCATCTACCCAACCACCATACTTGTTGAACGAAACGGGCGCTGTGTGAGCGGCGAGGTCAGCCTCCTCCTTCTCCATTGCCCTCTTTAAATCCTCGTCCGAGTGTACCTTACCCTCCCACTCGTGGTGCTTGTACTGACCATATTGGTCAATGAATGGGAAGAACTCGTCGTGCGACATCTTCACTACATCGGGATTCTCCTTGCGCTTGCCAGGTACAATCTCGAAGTTGGAGAGTTTCCAACCCTTGCTCTCCAAAGTGCCAAAGCCCATAACCTTACCGCGAACCAAAATCTGCTTTACGCGCGAGAGGTCGCCTGCATATGAGGCTATGCCAAAGGCGTGTGTGTAAGGGGTATAGAGCATATCATTTTTGCCATACTTGAAGAAGTCGGCCTCTACATCCGGATTTTCGAGTGGGCGTGGGAAAGGCAGCTCTATATCGCGCTTCTCACCAGGCTTGATAAAGTAGAGATGGCCTACTGACATCGGACGGGTTGTACGATAGCGATAGTACTTGGTGTTCTCGTGCGAGAAGGTTACATAAACATTCAGCGGTGCAGGGTCCATATTCTCAATTGTAAATCGAGCGCACTTATACTCCGAAAAATCGAAATCTCCCTGAATCTCGAATCCGGTGTTGGTATTACCCGAATTAGGCATCATAAAGACAGAGCCATTCTCAACGACGAAACCAGCTGTCGCGTCGGACGTACCTTTCAAATCCTGCTCATATCCTGCGAGGTCACCAAATGGCTTAATCTGCTCTGCTGGCAACTCTTCAAGGAGTTTGATGGATGGCTTGGAGTTGTAGAACACTACTCCGATAGCTGCCGCTGCTGCGACTGCAAATAGAGTTACGATTAACTTCTTCATATCGTTTTTGTTTTTGGTTGTCTGTTGTGTAGGAGCCCCCTTTGCAAGGGGGCGATACCTTTGCAAAGGTATGAAAAAAATAGTATATTCACAAACGCAAGAAGGGTGGGCAGAGATGAAAATAGGGGAGAGATAATCTTATCCCTCCCCTTGCTGTGAGCCGATTTCGGGATTTGAACCCGAGACCCCTTCATTACGAGTGAAGTGCTCTACCGCTGAGCTAAATCGGCAAACGAGACTCGCATTTTCGTTTTCGTTCCGCAAATATAGCAATTATTTTCTATCATTAGCAAAAGTTTTCCGTTTTCGATTCTACGTTTTCGGTTTTTTTCGTACCTTCGCAATTAGATTTAACCCAAAAATAACTTTTATGATCACTTTTATCTGTTGTTTGGTACTGCTCGTTGTAGCCTACTTCACATATGGTCGATATCTCGACAAGGTTGCCAAGATTGATGCTAAGGCCGATGTGCCGAGCTCGAAACTCTACGATGGTGTCGATTATGTGCCGATGCCTCGTTGGCGCACATTCCTTATTCAGTTGCTGAATATTGCCGGTACGGGCCCTATCTTTGGAGCTATCCTCGGAGCGTGCTATGGCCCGGTGGCCTTCTTGTGGATTACCATAGGCGGAATCTTTATGGGCGCAATGCACGACTATCTTTCGGGCGTGATTTTGGTACGAAACGACGGTTTGAGCATCACCGAGATTGTAGGTCGTTACCTCGGTAAGGGTGCCGGAGCGTTTATGCGCGTATTCTCGGTTATTTTGCTCTTATTGGTGGGTGTGGTATTTGTGGTCAGCCCTGCCGACATCCTCTCGACAAAGTTTGAAATTATATCGAAGAGTTGGTGGCTTGCGATAATTATATGTTACTACTTTATCGCTACACTTTTGCCTGTCGACAAACTCATCGGAAAGATATACCCACTCTTTGGTGCAGCGTTGGTTGCTATGGCGCTCGGATTGCTCGGCGTATTGCTTTTCGGTGAGTACAAGATTCCGGATATGACACTCGAAAATCTCCACACCAACAAGGAGAATCTTCCTCTGATACCTACGCTCTTTATTACGATTGCTTGCGGTGCTATTTCGGGCTTCCACGCTACGCAGTCGCCATTGATGGCGCGATGCGTGAACAATGAGCGTGAGTGCCGATTTGTGTTTTATGGTTCGATGATTTCAGAGTCTGTAATAGCTCTGATTTGGGCAGCTGTTTCGATGGCATTCTTCTACGATGGTGGAGGTGTATCGGCGGTCTTGGCCGAGCACGGCAATAGCGCAGCGTGGGCAGTGAACGAGATTTCGACCACCACTCTCGGTGTTGTGGGTGGCATATTGGCCATTCTCGGTGTTGTAGCCGCTCCTATCACATCGGGCGATACGGCGTTCCGTTCGGCTCGTCTTATCATTGCCGATGTATTCCATATCGAGCAGCGTACCAAGTGGAAGCGACTCGTTATCTGTTTGCCTATTTTTGCCGCAGGTGTGGCTCTTACATTCGTAAACTTCGATGTTGTGTGGCGCTATTTCGCTTGGACCAATCAGGCGTTGGCGTCGGTGGTGTTGTGGACAATTGTTGTCTATCTTCGCCGCGAGAAGCGAAACTATTGGGTGGCCCTTATTCCGGCTCTATTTATGACCTACATCTGCTCCTCGTTTGTCTTTGTATCGAACCAGTTTGTCGGTATGGGCGCATCTACGATGGCATATGTTGGGGGTGGCTTTGCGACACTTGTCATTAGCCTATATATGATTTTTAAGTTTGTGCGAAGCAACAAGGCTAACGATTTGAAATAGTTTTGAAATATGGCAAAGATAACTCTGAAACCTACCGAAAACCAGAATTTTATACTCCTTGGTGGGGATTTCGTCAAGACTCTCGAATATGCCCATTCGCAGGAGTCGCAAGGCGATTTCGAGGCGGCCTGCAATACCCGCTACAAGGCATTTCAGCAGATTGTCGAGCTCTTGCCCGAAGAGGAGATTGTGGAGTTGGATTTTTCGCACCAGAATACGCGAGCCGCGATAGAGATAATCTATGGCTCGGCCGTAGACAACTTCCTTGCGGGAGATGTCGAACTCTCGGCGGCGCAACTCGAACTCTTGTTGGAGTGCGATAGTGAGGATCATATCGAGGCGACACCTCAGTTAGCGCTATGCTATATCGCCTTGGAGGAGTGGGAGTGCTTGGAGGATATCTTGCCCGATTTGGGCGACAAGAGCGCCTTTAAGCCGCTTGTTGAGGCGCTGGCGGAGTATCTTCGTACCAATGATATCTCCGATGAGAAGCTCTCTGCTTTGCGTCGTCATCGCCACCTCTGCGAGGAGTTGTGTGCTACGGAGCACCCTGCCGACGAGAGCTATTTGCGCGACATCTCTTCGGAGCGCCCAACACAACAAGCGCTCGCACGCGAGATATATCTGCGATGCGAGCCGCTCTTTGTCAAGTACGAAGGTTTTCTTGCGAAGATAAGGTAGTATAGCTGTTACATATTATCAGCATTGAACTTGCCCCCGATGTATATCAACATCGGGGCCGGTTTTTTGAATACCACCACTATATCGTTGACAAATTTCTTGTCGGGAGAGAGTTGTACATAGCCGTAGGCCTCTGTCTCCTCTTTCTTGATCTTATCTTTGAGATCTATTTGCAGCAGAGCATTCGTTATCTGCGCTATATCCTTGTTTATCAGATCAGCCTCTTCTGCCGAAGCATCTTTGTAGACGATTATGGTGAAGGCTTCGACGCTTTTGGCAAACTCCTCTCCAAAATCTTTGCGTAGAATAGATTTTGCGGTTCGCAGTTTGATACCATCATTGCACGACATCGCCATAACCCCCCTTTTGCCGCTATATTTGGTTGTCAGTGCAGTCGTTTGGTTGCGAGTATCTCCGATGTTTGCCTCTTGTGCCGATGCGGGCGCAGTGAGAGATAGCGCAAACAAAACAAGTGCTATAAGTAGACTATATCCTTTCATCTGAATCCTCCTTCTTGTGACTATTTTATAATAAGATCTTCGGTGCGGAGTTTTGGTACAAAGTGAGTGCTATTTTTGCGATAGTAGGTCGTGTCATCACCCTCGGTAACATCTACAATTTCGATGCGCTCGGCCGAACGACCTATGGCAAGTATGAGTTGCGGCGAGTGGGGTAGAGCCAACTTCTCAGTTATGGCCTCGCGGTCGAATGCGGCAATGCATACGCCGTTTAATCCCATTTCGACGGCGCGCAGCAACATAGTCTGTGCGGCTATGCCCATATCTATATCTATGTAGCGACTCTCCTTGTCGCAACAAATCACAACAAAGGCGTTGGGCTCGGTATTTTGCAGCGGTAGGTTTAGCTCAGGTAGTGCGCCGCCCAATTTGATATGTGGAAGTACGCTACCGGCCTCTTCGTCTGTGACAAGGCGATAGCGGAGAAGTTGCTGATTGCGTGCCGACGGAGCAAGGCGTGCAGCCTCTACGAGCGAGATGAGTTGATCGCGACGCACCTTGAACGAGGTGTCGAAACCGCGCGTAGAGCGATTCTTTGTGAGCAATGAACCGAGCGACACTTTTCGAGTACGGACCGAGGCGCATTTCTGCGCCTCGTACTCCTCCATTTTGCGACCGAGATAGTTATCTGCCATCTACTTTTTCTTGCTATTTCTCTGCCTCTTTATCTTTACATTCACATATAGTGGGAGGTGATCCGAAGCGAGGCTGTTGTAGAATACGTAGTTATTCAACACCTTGAATGAGCCATTTGCTCCCAACACATAGTCAATGCATCTGCTAGGGACATCGGCAGGGAATGTGAATTGCTTCTCATCGCTCAACACCTTCATAAATGAACGCAGAGCATCCATTGTAGGGGTGTGTGGTTTGGCGTTCAAATCGCCTGCCAAAAATACCGGCTTGTCGAGTTTAGCCACGATATCGCGAATGATATCCACCGATGCGAGCTGATCGGGTTTGACGAGCGAGAGGTGAGTGGCAAGGAAGTAGTAACTCTTGAACTCCAAAATAAGCAGACCGCGAGGCTCCTTACGACAAGGCAGCGGATGAAATTTAACCGACAAAGCGGGCTCTTTCGACAATACTCCGATACCATAACTACCTCCCTTATAAGGGATTGTCTTGCCAAAGTATGCGTGATAGCCTGTGCGTTCGGCCAACTCGCCGAGCATATACTTATTGTTGCGCTGCGTCATACTGTCCACCTCCTGGATAGCTATAACATCTGCATCGGCTTGACGAATAACATCGGCGCAACGCTCTATTGATTTTAAGCCGTCGATACCACCGCAGTTGTGAACATTATACGACATAACTCGTACCTTATGAGCCGAAACGGTGGTCAGGCCGAAGCCCAATACGGCCAAAATTAGAAGAATCTTTTTCATATCTCTGTCCAGATTTCTGCTATGCGTTTGCCTTGTCGTATCCGTCGCGTTGTACTCCCCACATAGTCAGGAATACCAATACGCCAACAGCAGCCATTGCAATAACGCCAATAAATACATAATTCCAACCAAAGTTGTCGGCCAACCAACCAATACCAATGCCCGAAACTGCGGTCGAAAGATAACCGAAGATACCTACCAAGCCGTTTGCTGTTGCTGCGGCCTTCTTGGTAGCCTGATTCGAAGCTGCGATTCCGATCAACGCCTGTGGGCCATAGATGAAGAATCCCGCCATTGCCAAAACGCCAATCAACGTCCAATCCGGAGCCATTCCAGGGTTGAGATAGAACATATAGAATGCTCCCATCGAAGCTCCCGCTCCAACCATACACCACAAGCAGGTGCGGTGAGCACGACCTGCAAAGAATCTATCGGTAACCCAACCGGCAACGAGAGTTCCGACAATCGCCATAATCTCGAATGCTGCAACGGCAGCACCGGCCTTGCCATACGACATATTGCACGCCTCGGTCAAGAATTTTGGACCCCAATCGAGCACCGAGAAACGAACTACATAAACGAAGAAGTTTGCAAAAGCCAAACCCCAAATAATAGGGTTCTTGTAGACCATCTTCATAGCAAAAGCCTTACGAGCCTTTTCGTCGATAGGAGCGTCGCCATCCAACGACGTCTTGGCGTTATCCAACTCCGGCAAGCCTACCGACTTAGGCGTGTCGCGCAAGAATGCAAGCAATCCCAGAGCTCCGAGCAGCGCGATAATGCCAGGCAACCAGAATGCCCATTGCCAAGCTCCCGTATGTTCCGAACGGGCAACAATGCTCTGCAAAGCCTTTGCTTGTGGTGCCGGAATGTCGCACTTGGTAGCGATTTCGGCCGGCTCGATAGCCTCATTAGCCTTCATCACCTCTTGTACGGCGAGGAAGTTCTCGTGTGAGAATTCGTATACGGTGCACACCTGTCGGCCATTCTCGTAGTTAGGTCTGAATGTGTAGTTCGCATATACAAGATAGCCATCTTCCGACTCCTTGATGTCGATGCTGTTGACCTTGGCAATATGGTGCGACGATTTCTTCACATCATCCTTGAAGAGTGTAGAGACATAGTTTTTTGTAATCTTATCTACATCCTGCTGCGAGTTGCTCAAATCGGTACCCATATTGGCCATAATGAATCCGCAGAGGATAGCCAAAACACTCGCTCCGATAGAGTGCGAGGTGTTCCAAACAGACTGCTTGGTAGCCAACTCCTGTGGTGGAATCCAGTGTGAGAGCAATCGTGCGCAAGGAGGGAAACCACTGCCCTGGAAGATGTTGTTCAGCACGAGCAGAATGGCAAATGCCACCACCAAAATATGAGGAGCAACACCAATCTCAATGCCGAGAATATGTGGCGTAAAGCCGAATGCAAGGCTCGCCAAGGCGCAGAGTGCCAATCCAATCGACATATGATAGCGAGCGTTCATACGGTCGGCCAAAATGCCGTTGAAGTAGCGCGAGAATCCATATACAAGGCCTACGATTGTCATAACGATACCGAACGAGGTGTTCGATATTCCATACTCGGCAGACAATCCGGGCATTGCGAATGAAAAGTTCTTGCGAACAAAGTAGAAGAAGGCGTAGCCAAGCATCGTCACGATGATTGTGCGCCACTGCCAAACTTTAAATCTTTTCTGAGTTTGAGTATCCATAGTTTAGGTTGAATTTTGTCAATTATTTCAATCCGTGCGCCTCCTTTACGAGTTCGCCCAAAACCTCGATGCTGTCGCAAACAAGGTGTGGTTGCTTAGGAGCTGCATCGCAAACCTCCAAAGTGGTCTCGCCGGAGAGTACCAATACTCCGAAAGCTCCCGCATTGTGAGCCATCTCGATATCGGTGTAGATGCGGTCTCCAACCATTGCTACCTCGTCAGCCTCGTAGCCAAAGCGACCGAGGATGCCTGAGAGCATATTTGGGTCGGGTTTGCCGAGGGTGATGTCGGGACGACGACCTGTGGCGTGTGCTATACACTCGCATATTGAGCCGCAGTCCACCAACACAACAGGCTGGTCGGTAGGACATACACGGTCAGGGTTTGTTGCAATGTAAGGCACATTCTGCGAAGCCCACCAAGCGGCACGGCAGAGTCGCTCGTACTGCAAAGTCTTATCGAATGCCACAACCACAACGTCCGGTACATCATCGGCCGAGTCTGCGGTTGAGATAAAGCCCGCCTTCTCGAACTCTGCAATCATCGAAGGGGTGCCGAGCAGGAACAATCGCTTAGCCTCAGGGTAGTGAGTCTTGATGTAGTCGATAGTTGCGATAGAGGTGGTGTACATCTCCTCGCGAGTAGCTTCGATGCCCAACTTTGCCAACTTTGCAAGGTAATCCGAAATACCCGCCGAAGGGTTGTTCGTAAGGAATGAGTAGTTGAGTCCCATCTCCTTCACACCGCCCAAAAATCCCTTGGTGTATGGGAATAGAGTTGCACCGAGGTAGATTGTGCCATCCATATCGAGTGCGAAGTGCTTCAATTTGCGCAAACGCTCCATCAATTCGTCGTGCGAATAGATGGAACGATACTTGTTGAATTCTGCCATAATGTATATCTGTTTTTGAGTTATTAGTATTCACATTTCGACAAACAAAGGTAACCCTTTTTAGCCATTTCGCAAAACTTTCTTTAAGAAAGTTGGAGAGAGAGGTAGAATTAAGAGTTTGAGCTCGATATCAAAAAAAGATTGGCTCGGAATTTCCGAGCCAATCTTTTAGTAGATGAGGTCGTCACTCTCGGTGCCAAATCCCGGCAGTAGAGCGCTATCTCCATAGCCGCGTTCGGCGGCAATCTCATACATATCAATCTGCGGAGCAGAATAGCTCAACCAAATATCTCTCTTCATAATTCTTCTGTTTTTAATTGTTAAACCACTCTCTTTCCGACTTACAATGTTGGATCTGATGCCAAGTATTTGCAACCGTCATAGTCGTTTGTACCTGTCCAATCTGTCGAGCCACCATAGATGTAGTTGAAGTAGTCGCTGTCGTCAAACAGTGCGGTTGGTGTGTAGGTGAAGTCCGACGAGTCGAATGCTAATCTTATACCTCCGATGTGGCAGTTTACAGCCGTAGGCAGTGTAGTGTTACGCGGCGAGCCTGTAATCCATCCGTGGGATATATCTGCTGGAGCATCAACGTCGCAGTAAGCCTTTGCTCCTGTGATAGGCGACGATGCAATGGCCGAAATTCCACCAACAGATGCATTCTCTTTGTTTGAGATAGTTCCCGAATAGGATACCTTACCTAAATTTACAAAATTGACCTTATCGCCGGCCGTAATAGTTGTAACACTTGCAGGGATATTAGCGAATATACCTCCAACGCGAACTTTACCATCCTTGTGGGTTGAAGCACCTGTGTATGAAATCTCTCCACGATTTAGGATAAGACCCGCCTCGGTGAATTGTTGGGCAGTACCATTTATGCAACCCAAGCCTGCGATGTAGACTCCGCCATTTGCGGAATATGAGCCTCCAAACGACATATCACCACTGTTGGTATAGTTGTTCTTGATGGTAACACTCTTAATTGTGTAGCTCGCAAGTCCTCCGATGTAGACGCTACCGCCTTTATGTTGTCCATTATGCGATACACTTCCGCTGTTCGAACATCCATCGAGAATTGCCGCCGATATGTTGTAAGAGAGGCCTCCAATGTAGATTGTTCCGCTCAATACGGCCTTGTCTGTAACGGTGAAATTACCCTTCTGCTGGAAGTTGGTGAAAGTGATACCCTTATCAATTGTGTAGGAAAATCCTCCTTGGTAGAGAATACCGTTAGTAGAGCTTTGCAATGTGCCAGAGAATGTGACATCTCCACAATTCGAACAGTTCGTTACGGTTTTATCGGCGATTGGGCAAGCTACCGAGATACCAGCCATATAGCAGCGGCCCTTTATGGTTCCCGAAATCTCGAAGTCGCCATAATTGTGGCAATCGTCCATATTACCGGGACGATATTGGTAGTGGTTACTTGCACAAAGACCTGCAATTGAGAGTGCATTTACTCCTGTGCCGGCATTTCCCGTTACATCGTAGCTGCAAGTTCCCGACATAGTAATCTTACCCTTGTTGTCGAGTGGCTTACCATCAGCGTCAAGCTCTCCGTTTACAACTCTTGTGAAGAGGCCCGCTCCTGATGTATTAGCACTTGCCATCTCGGCAAAAATTCCGCCCACATTGACAGACTTGTTGAATGTACCCGAGAGGGTTATGTTGCCTGTATTAACTACATCGGTAACACTCTTGCCTGCAACGTTATAAGATGCAATACCACCTACGCAAAGCTTGCCGTTAGTGGTGTAGGCGATATTGATATTTCCGCTATTGGTCAAGTTTGCAAGGTTACCGCCACCAAATCGTCCGTAGATACCGCCTACATACAATGTGCCGGCAATCGAAGCTTTCGCGTCGACATTGATATCTCCACTATTCTCGATTGACGTAGGAACGGTTGTAGAAGCTGAGTATGCCTGAATTCCGCCTACATACACATTCTTTGTGGTTTTTGCAGTGGCGCCAATGGTGATATCTCCCGTATTCTTTGCATTTGAAACGGTTTTATTATAGTAGCCATTCTCGGAGTTTCCTCCTGCGTAGATACCGCCGATATAAATAGGAACCTTCGCACCCTCGTATTTGCCATTGAATGTAATTGCTCCATTGTTAACACACTCTGCTTTTGCAGATATGCCCGAAGTAGGACCATATACGCCAGCTACTGCAATAGGGTGAATACCTGAATTTGCATCATCATCGAACGAGAAGGTAGCGTCGACCGTAATATCTCCGTTGTTCTCCCATTTGCCGGATGGGCTTCCGCTGGTCTTGAATCCGATACAACCGGCAATACCTATCGCCTCCTCACTATATTCACTATGGGTAGCAATCTTAATATTTCCCGAAATGGTGATATCTCCATTATTTGTACATTCACCAGGAGTGATGGTACGACCAAAGCCTGTAATACCGCCAATACGATAGTAGTATGCACCGTGCGAACTGGTCGATGCAGTCCAATTCTCTTCGGACGAAGCGAGTATCTTCAACGCTGCATTGTTGCTACAATTCTTAAAGTATTGATCGTTTGCACTCTTTGATCCGTCGCCATAGAATGAGCCCGCAATACCTCCTGCAAGGATACCGCGAATGCGAGCCGTCTCCTCTACTACAACCTCTCCGTGGTTATGGAGCTCGTCATTGTAGCAATATGTGATGTAGCCTCCGATACCGCCAATGCAGATAGATTTGTAGGTTCCGTCTGCACTTACTGCGCCGTAATTTGTACAATTGGTCGTATAGCCTGAACTGTGGAAACCCACCAAACCACCTACGCATAGACCACCGCTTGCACCACCTCCGCCATAGAAGTTAGAGTTGAGGCTAACGGTACCATTTGCGGTGTTTGAGCACTCTGTCAAAGTGCCATTTGTGCCATAACCCATAAGACCACCGATATAAGGGCGACCAATCTGCACATTGTTTGCTTTGCCCGAAGTGCAAAGGTAGTTTATAGCAGCATCATTCGAACATTTGGTGAGGGCAGTAGTTGCGCTGTCACCACTATCCAAAGTTGTTGTGTTCACATAGCCAACAACACCTCCAATACCCGAATATACAACCAAATTGTTGTTTAGAGAGGTCATGTTGCTTACGGTAATAGCTACCTGGTTGGTGCAGTTGATGAGGTCTGCTCCCAACGAGCGTCCTACCAAACCACCATAGTTTACAATCGTTACATCCTTATCCTGACTAGATGTCGGAGTCCACTCCAAGTTGCTTACTGTAAATGTTCCTACGGCCTTGCAGTTTGTGAGCGAAGCCTTCGCTGCCATACCGTTTGAGGTTAGAGTGCAAGCAATAGCACCCATTATCAGCTGATTGTTAGATACGATGTTTACACCCTCCAAGGTCAAATCCTTGATTGTTGCGTAAGTAGTGCCGAAGAGAGGAGCGTTCAAGCCGATGATCGATTTGTTGTTTCCATTGAATGTGTAGCGGAAGCCCTCAATTGGAGTCCACTCTGCACCCTCAGGGAGGGTGATGTTCTCCATCAACTTAGCCTCGGTGTAAGGGTAGAATTTGGAAGCTGTTGCAATCTCTGCAAACTTCTGCAAATCGGCGAAATCGTATATTTCGAAAGTGCCCTCTTCAACTGCATTCTCAACGAATGTGAATGGCGCAAACTCGCGAATCTTGCCCACTGAAATAGGCTTGCTGTCGCTATCGAAGCGAACAGTCATCTTCTTGCCGTCAATGGTGTGAAGTGTAGCAACGAATACGCCGTACGAGCCCTTAGGAACAGTTACATACACAGGGGTTGCCTCCTCTGGGTTAAGTGTTAAACCTTCGCCAAATGAGAGGACAATCTGGTTCGATGTGCTCTCCTCCTTTACGACGAGCTGGCCGGTTTCGCATCTTACGTAGTAGGTGCCCGATATAGCCCCTTTCTCCGAGGTTACAACAATACGCGACAATGTCTCCGAACCCTTGATGTTGAAGTTGAGGATGCCTGTCAAGTGGTTGAGCGAAATAGCTGCGGCAGCCTCATCTTCACCCAAAACATCTGCGTAGCCATACATTGGAGCGGCACCTTCGGCCAATTTTGCTCCTGCATAGACCTGCGATGATGGGAATGTGATAGGGTAGAGGGTAACCTCCACCTCCTTGTCGACCTCGGTCGGCGTGGTTACGCTCTCACCTGTCTCGGGATTGGTTGTGACAACATCTTCAACAACCTTGATCGTCTCGGTGATAATCTTTGCATCCTCCTTAGGTGCAGGATAGACGATGTTGTAAGGTCGTGCGAGCGTTGCGTCGGCAAAGTTGAAATTTGCCGTTGCATAGCCATCGAACTCTACACCAAGTGCGGTCGAGGTTACTCCGTTTATTGCAATAGCATCACCTTCGCTCCAATAGAGCGGGTACAAATCGCCGGACTTCTCTCCGAGCTGCGTGCGAGACTCCTCCAATGACAATGTGACGCTTGTTAGAGCTTCGCCATTGCCAAGTTGTAGTCCCAAATCTTCTGTTATGTCGGTTGTACACGACAATGTAAACATTGCCGCAACCAACAAGAGGGCTTTTGTTAATCGTTTCATGTGGTTATGTTTTATGTTTGTGTTTATTTCGAGCAAAGTTATAACGCTTTTTACTAAAAAGCAAAGAATATTCGCTAAAAATGCGTTATATTATATATAGGTATAGTCGCGAAAGAGAAAAAACTGAGATTTTTTGCAGATTTTTTGCCCAGAGTGTTTTATTTTTCATAAAAGTATTCTATCTTTGCAACGATTTTCGGACCGAATCCATTGATATGAGTTGTTCGTATGGTGGTGGAGAGGCGGCGAAATTGGTCGCAAAGGTGCGAAAATCGGGTTCTTTGAAAAAAAAGAGAAAAAAGTTGTGCTAAAATTTTGTGGATTAAAAAATTTTCGTTTACTTTGCACCTCGATTGGTGACTACACGCCGATGTAGCTCAGTTGGCCAGAGCAGCTGATTTGTAATCAGCTGGTCGGGGGTTCGAATCCCTCCATCGGCTCTAATCAATCACCAATCTTCCGGGAAGATACCAGAGTGGCCAAATGGGGCAGACTGTAAATCTGCTGGTTTTTACCTTCGGTGGTTCGAATCCATCTCTTCCCACTTTAAAAGCCGAGCGAAGAGAGTTCGCAAAAGTGGCACAATGCGGAAGTAGCTCAGTTGATAGAGCATTAGCCTTCCAAGCTAAGGGTCGCGAGTTTGAGCCTCGTCTTCCGCTCTCTTTATGACGTAATGCAATGCACCTTTATAACAAAGGGGCATTGCTTATGTCTACATAAGAACCTTAATACTAACGATATAAAAGGTAAAACTTTTTAACAAACTATTAATAGATTTTTAAAGCTATGGCAAAAGAAAAATTTGAGCGTTCGAAACCGCATGTGAACATCGGTACTATCGGACACGTAGACCACGGTAAGACTACTCTTACTGCTGCTATCACTACTGTACTTGCTAAGGCAGGTCTTTCGGAGTTGCGTTCTTTCGACTCGATCGATAACGCACCAGAGGAGAAGGAGCGTGGTATCACCATCAACACTGCTCACGTTGAGTATCAGACTGCAAATCGTCACTATGCTCACGTAGACTGCCCAGGACACGCCGACTATGT
>JAEIGA010005185.1_pt1 | contig 20002 bp, 15 predicted proteins | sample 9270691 | NCBI WGS metagenome assembly JAEIGA01 (sample SAMN17057246, study PRJNA624740) | gut metagenome | biome: biome; isolation source: fecal sample | host: Bos grunniens | place: China: Xizang | collected 2019 | reverse complement strand
ATTTACCTCATAAAGCTCCTTGTCGGTGTTGATTGTCATCAGGGTAGCGATACACTTGTCGCCCGCGATGCTCATTGTTGCGATGTCGTGGTCGCCCTTGGTGATAACCTCCACAGCCGCATTCTCAACGCCCACCTTGCAAACCTGCTGTGTGCCGAAGATGGCAGAGAGGAAGTAGAGTGTAGAGTTATCCTTCCAGATTACATTCTGTGCGCTGTGGTCGAAGTCGGGAGTGAGGTATGTGTGCTCCTGTGAAGCGAGGTCGTAAACAAACAGGCGATCCTTGTCAGACTCGTAGCCTGGGGTTGCCATTGAGCAGAATGCGAGCTTGCTGTCGTCGGGTGACCACACTGGGTAGCGGTCGTAGCCCACATACTCCATAATGCGCATACCCTTGTTCGTCTTGATCTTGTTAATGTTGAGCGTTGAGCCATCCTCGGTGTTGTAGATGAAGATGTCAGAGTCGGTCGAGAGGGCATACTCTGCGCCTGTGAGAGGCTTGCAGGTGTAGGCAAGCATCTTGCCGTTGTTGCTCCACGCAATCTCGGCTGTGTCGAAGTATGGTGCAAGTGGAGCATCCCACGCAGCCTCTGCGCCGAGGATATCCTTGTCGTTTGCCAGACCGTTTGCTGTGAGGTCGGCGATGAAGATGTGGCTGTAAGAGCCCTCATCCCAGTAGTCCCAGTGGCGTGACATAAGGTCGTCGTAGATACGAGCCTTCGACTTGTCCATATCCTTGTGGACATCCGATGACTTGACATCCTTAACCTGTACCTTCTTTACATAGAAGAGCTTGTCGCCAGCAGGTGCTACGCCGTAGCCCTCAATGCCGCCCTCGATGTCGGTAATCTGCTTTGCACCGTTGCCGTCGGGGTTCATCGACCAGAGTTGTGTTGAGCCGCTGCGGTTAGAAGTGAAGTAGATCTTAGAACCATCTTTGCTCCACTGTGGGTCAGAGTTTGACGATGTGTTGTCAGTAAGAGCCTTCTCCTCGCCCGATGCCATATCGCGCACATAAATTTGTGTTAAGCCCTTGTTCTCCGCCATATTGTAACGAGTGATGGCGTAGAGTGAGGTTGTGCCGTCGGGCGAAAGTGATGCTGCACCCAGACGTCCCATCTTCCACATTACGGGTGGTGTGAGACGTGCCTCGGCGATCTCTTCGGGTGTGAGAGAGTTGTCAATGTCAAGCGTTGCGGGCTTCTGATTTGTGCAAGAAGCCAACGCCATAGCTGCAATAGCCATAATAAAAGATAATTTTTTCATGTTATTCTTCTGTGTTTAACTTCAATTTCGTATTTTTGCAATAATAAACTCACTAACTATGAAAACTACTATGCAACCCATATCTCTTTTTGGCGATGTTAAGCGTATCGCTCAACTGCGTGAGATGCTGCCCATTGAGGCTGATGGTAGCATTATAATCTCCTTTGGTGAACGCCTGCTGAAGTTTTCTACTTTAGCCCCAGAGGGGTGGTATCAAGTTACGTACACCGAGCAGGAGTCTATTTCACGAGCGAAGATAGTGCTTTTTCTTGATACTTACAAAAATGTTGTGGTTTTGTCATCTGATCCTTGGGATACCTTTTTGGAGTTTGCGAGTCAATTTGTATGGGTTGAGGCAGCAGGAGGAGTAGTTGAGAATGAATTGGGTGAGGTGGTTATGATACGTCGCAATGAGCGTTGGGATCTACCCAAAGGTCATCGTGAGATGGGAGAGGAGTTTGAGTGGTGTGCCGCGCGAGAGGCAGAAGAGGAGACTGGTGTGAAGGTTAGCAAGGTGGGACGAGGGTTGGCAACAACCTTGCATAGTTATAATTTTTATGGCAAGTGGGAGCTGAAGCTCACTGCGTGGTATCATATGCAGGGCGAGCGCAAGGAGCTTACGCCGCAACAGGAGGAGGGTATCATTTGTGCTGAATGGATAGCACGTGATGATGTCCGCGATAAAATAAAATCGTCATTCCCCACAATCAAACGGGTGTTTGATGCGTTTTTTATGTAAAAAGTGTAATATGGTTAAGATATTATGGGTAGATGATGAGGTTGAGTTGCTGAAGCCTCACGTATTGTTCCTCAAGGGTAAGGGTTACGAGGTAGATACTTGTAACAATGGCTACGATGCCATTGATATGGTGCGTGCTACGGCTTATGACCTTATTATCCTTGATGAGATGATGCCCGGTATGACGGGTTTGGAGACGCTCCCTTTGATAAAGGATCTGCGCCCCACAACGCCTGTGATTATGGTCACAAAGAGCGAGGAGGAGAATATTATGGATAAGGCTATTGGCTCGAAGATAGCCGACTATATCATTAAGCCTGTGAATCCTAATCAAGTGCTTCTCTCTATAAAGAAGAATGTCCATTCGCAGCAGCTTGTGACAGAGCAGACTACGGCAGATTATCGTGCAGAGTTTGGTCGTATCTCGTCAATGTGCCAGATGGCATCATCGTTTTCGGCTTGGAGCGCACTCTATCGTAAGATTACAGGCTGGGAGATTGAGCTCTCGTCTTCGTCAGATCAGAGTATCAAGGAGGTGTTGGCTTATCAAAAGAGTGAGGCAAATCAGGAGTTCTGTAAGTTTGTGCGTCGCAATTACTATAATTGGATCAATAAGCGTGTAGATGAGGCGGAGATTCCCGTTATGTCGCATACGTTGATGCGTAAAAATATCTTCCCTGAGGTCGAAAAAAATGAGAAGACAACGCTTCTGCTGATTGATAATTTCCGCTATGACCAGTGGCGTGTGATCAGCTCGCTGCTGAGGGGCTATTACGATGTAGATGTGGATGATCTCTATTGTGCCATTCTGCCTACGGCAACGCAGTATGCTCGCAATGCAATTTTTGCAGGATTGATGCCTCTGGCTATTGATAAACTGATGCCTAATAAGTGGCTCAATGACAATGAGGAGGGGGGCAAAAATCAATATGAGGATGAGTTTCTGCGTCGTCAGATGCAGTCATGCGGTAAGGAGTATAAGTGGACGTTCGATAAGTTGGTGCGTCCCGAGGCGGGTAGAAAACTGATTGATAATATTAATCGTATCTACGATGCCGATTTCTCTGTTATTGTCTATAACTTCCTGGATATTCTCTCGCATGCCCGAACAGAGACCGATATTATTCGTGAGCTTACCGAGGATGAGGCTTCGTTCCGTTCGCTTACACGTTCGTGGTTCGAGCACTCCGATTTGTTCGTTATCCTGAAGTTGCTTTCGGAGCGAGGACATACAGTTATCATTACGTCGGATCACGGAACAATTCGCGTGGATAACCCTGTGAAGGTTACGGGCGATCGTGAGACTTCGCCAAACTTGCGTTATAAGACGGGGCGTAATTTGCAGTATAATCCGCGCGAGGTGTATGAGGTTACTCGTCCCGAGGATATTCAGCTTCCTCGTATAAATCTCTCGTCGAGCTATATATTTGCATATAATTCTGATTTCTTGGTATATAATAATGATGCCAATAAATTTATTCGTTACTATCGAAATACATTCCAGCACGGCGGTATCTCAATGGAGGAGATGTTGGTGCCATATATAGTGCTGAAACCCAAAAAATAAAAGAATATGAAGAAGATAACAATAGATTCATTGTCGGATTTGCCTGAGGTGGCGCAAGCTGTGATTGACTCGCTGGATGGTCGCTCGGTGGTGGTATTTAGAGCTGGTATGGGTGCGGGTAAAACTACTCTTATCAGTAGGATTGTGGCTCTGCTGGGTGCGGAAGATACAGTTACTTCGCCTACGTTTGCTTTGGTAAATCAGTATGAGGGTTCTCTGCGACGCATATATCATTTTGATTTTTACCGTATTGAGCGCGTGGAGGAGGTCTTTGACTTTGGTTACGAGGAGTATTTCTATTCGGGTGATCTCTGCTTGGTGGAGTGGCCCGAGAAGATTGAGGCGCTGATTCCTGAGGATGCTATGGAGGTGAGAATTGAGGTGGGGGATAACGATGAGCGCACCTTCGAAATAGAATAGTAAATAGCTGAAAATAGTTGTAATGCAGACTCTTAATTTGCGTGAGTCTGCATTTTTTATTATATTTGCACCTTTGTGGAGTCATCCGCAATGTAATTAAGAATTAAAAACGTAAAAGGATATGAATTTTGTAAAGAGTATTTTTCTTGCTATCGTAATGGCTTTTTCGGTTGTGGCGGCTTATGCTCAACCTATGGAGCCTGTTACATGGTCATCTTCTGTTGAGAAGATTTCGGGAGATGAGTATCGCATAACATTTAAGGCCTCAATCGAGCAGGGCTGGCATATCTATGATATGGGTCCATACGAGGTTGGTGGTCCTATGGCTACGGCATTTACCTTTGATCCAGTAGAGGGTTATGAGTTGGTTGAAGGAGTTGAGGCTCAGGGTGATGCGGTGCGTCATTATGATGACGTTTACGAGATGGAGATCGGTTATTATGAGGGAGAGATCTCATTTAGCCAGATCGTAAAGAGCGCAGGAGCATCGGTTATCGCTACGGTTGATTATATGGCTTGTAACGATCAGAATTGTATCACAGGCGACTATGAGTTCAAGGTTAAAGTTGGCGAGGCTGCCACTGTTGCTGAGGTAAAGGAGACCGCAACAACCAGCGGTGGCTCAATTTGGGGTTATATCCTGAGTGCTGTGGGTTGGGCGTTGATAGCCTTGCTTACACCTTGCGTATTTCCAATGATCCCAATGACTGTGTCGTTTTTCCTGAAGGGCTCTGGTTCGGTAGCACAGGGTCGTTTCCGTGCGTTGATGTATGGATTGTTTATCGTTGTGCTTTATACATTACCTATCGGTGTTATTATCTTCCTCACTTGGTTAATTGGAGGTGATGCCGTAACTGCCGATATTTTTAACTGGCTTTCAACTCACTGGTTGCCAAATATTTTGTTCTTCATCGTCTTTATGATCTTTGCAGCATCATTCTTTGGCGCATTTGAGATTGTATTGCCTGAGAAGATGGTGAACAATAGCGACCAGAAGGCTGATAAGGGCGGTTTGGCAGGTATTTTCTTTATGGCGCTCACTTTGGTGTTGGTGTCATTCTCTTGCACAGGTCCAATTATCGGCTCGGCTCTTATTCAATCTACATCGGGAGAGGTTTGGACGCCAATTATCACAATGCTCGCCTTCTCGGTGGTGTTTGCATTGCCATTTACGCTGTTTGCCTTGTTCCCATCGTGGCTCAAGCAGTTGCCAAAGAGTGGTGGCTGGTTGAACTCTGTGAAGGTGGTGTTGGGCTTTGTGGAGCTGGCTCTGGGCTTGAAGTTCTTGAGTGTGGCGGATCAGACATACCACTGGGGTTTGCTCGATCGTGAGGTTTATCTCGCAATCTGGATCGCAATCTTCTTCCTATTGGGATTGTACCTGTTGGGTAAGCTGAAGTTCAAGCACGATAGCGATATGCCATATTTGTCGGTTACTCGTCTGGTGTTGGCTATTGCGTCATTCGCATTTGTTGTATATATGTTGCCTGGTATGTGGGGCGCACCTCTGCGTGCCTTGTCGGGATATATGCCACCTATGCAGTCGCAGGATTTTGTGATGGGTGCAGGCTCATCGGCGGCAGCTCCTGCGTCGGCGGCAAAGACATCGGGTGTGAAGTATGGTGATGTGCTGGAATTGCCACACAATTTGGAAGGTTTCTTTGATTTGGATGAGGCGAAGGCTTATGCTGACAAGGTGGGCAAGCCATTGTTCCTGGACTTTACAGGTCACGGCTGTGTGAATTGCCGTGAGATGGAGGCTCGTGTATGGTCGGATCCAAGAGTGTTGGATATTCTTCGCAATGAGTATGTTATTGTGGCTTTGTATGCTGACGATAAGTTGAAGGTTGCTGAGGAGGACTGGGTGACAACAGAGTCGGGTAAGGTGTTGAAGACCCTCGGCAAGATTAATTCTCACTACGCATTGACAACCTATGGTGTGAATGCTCAGCCATACTATGTGTTGATTGATCAGGATGGCAATACAATGGCTGACCGTAGCTACGATCTGGATGTGGAGGGCTTTATCGAGTTCCTTCAGTCGGGCGTTAATACCTATAAATCGAATAAATAATCATTTATAATATAGAATATTATGGGATTGGAAAAATATGAATCAAAACAGCAGCAGATATTAAAGCCTGCATCGCGCATTTTCCCTTTTATCAGCCGTTTTGATATGCTGACTCCTGCCTTGCAGGATAAGGTGGAGGAGTGGAAGGCTACGGAGGATACCTGCTCGTTTAAGGTTAAGGGGTTCAATGTTGCGCTGATGATTGAGGAGCGCGTGGAGAACAAGCACGTGAAGATTACGGGTGATCCATCAAGCGGAGTGCCTATTGATTTCTCGTTCTGGATTCAGCTTCACGAGGTGTCGGAAAATGATACTCGTATCCGTATGGTGTTGCATGCCGAGCTGAATATGATGATGCGCATGATGATAGGCTCAAAGATACAGGGTGGTTTGGACAAAGCTGTTGAGGGTTTGGCTATGGCTTTCAACCAAATGCCTTATTAAAAAGTCCTGTTGGATGATTAATTTGTGCTGAAAGTCAAGAATGTCAAGAAAAGCGAAAAAAAACTTGTTTTTAATTTGCTAATCGTCAAAAATGTAGTACATTTGCAGACCCAAAGTAACAAAATGTTTAATATCAAATAATGTATAACTATGACAAAGGCTGATATTGTTAACGAAATCTCAAAGGACCTTGGCGTTGAGAAGCGTATGGTTCAGGAGATCGTAGAGGCTTTTATGGACAATGTTCGCAACTCTCTTATTGAGAACAATAATGTTTATCTTCGCGGTTTTGGTAGCTTCATCATTAAGAAGCGTGCAACAAAGGTAGCTCGTAATATCTCAAAGAATACTACGATTACTATCCCAGAGCACAACATCCCAGCATTTAAGCCTGCAAAGAGCTTCGTATCAAAGGTAAAGTAAAAACTTAACAATTAAATTATACAACTATGCCAAACGGAAAAAAGCACAAGCGTCATAAGATGGCTACGCACAAGCGTAAGAAGCGTCTTCGCAAGAACCGCCATAAGAAGAAGTAATGGTGGAGCTAATTGATTAGCAAGTAGGTAAGAATGAAAGCTAAAGAGTGTTAGGGCTCTTTAGCTTTACCTATTTTTATTAAACAATAAATTTTGAAATGAATCGAGAGTTAGTAATAAATGTTACCCCAAGCGAAATCACGATAGCCTTATGTGAGGATAAGGTCTTGGTGGAGTTGAGCAAGGAGCAGTGTCAGACAGGTTTTGCTGTCGGTGACATATACCTTGGAAGGGTACGTAAGATTATGCCAGGATTGAATGCGGCATTCGTGAATGTAGGTCACGAAAAGGACGCTTTCATCCACTATCTCGATTTGGGAAGTCAATTCTCGTCTTTGCAGCGAGTGGTTGATAGTAATCAGCCCGGTAAGCGACCCGTTAAGGTTGATACGATGAAGCTGGAACCCAATATTGACAAGCAGGGTAAATTAGTTTCATATCTGCAAGTGGGGCAGACCATCATGGTGCAGATCGCTAAAGAGGCAATCTCGACTAAGGGACCTCGCCTGACATCCGACATCTCGCTTGCTGGTCGTAATGTGGTTTTGGTGCCATTCTCGACCAAAATATCAATCTCGCAGAAGATTCGATCTAACGAAACAAAAAAACGTCTGCGTCGCATTGCGGCAGCAGTGCTTCCCAAAAACTTCGGCGTGATCATACGCACCGCAGCCGCCGAGGCACAAGACCACGATATAGAGCAGGATATTCTCTCGCTTGTAGATCGCTGGAATAAGGCTGTGAGTAACATACGTAAAAATCAGGCTCCCGCTCTGTTGATGAGCGAGATGAGTAGAGCCAATACCATAATCCGTGATAGTCTTAATTCGACCTTCTCGCAAATTACGGTCAATGATGAGACGATGTATCACGAGATTAAAAACTATATAAAAGTTATCGACCCCCAGTTGGAGAAGATTGTTAAGCTATATAACGGCACAGTGCCAATCTTCGACAACTTTGATATATCGAAACAGATCAAGTCGCTCTTTGCAAAGTATGTATCCCTGAAGCGTGGTGCATATCTTATCATTGAGCATACCGAGGCGATGAATGTCATCGACGTAAACTCGGGCAATCGCACCAAAGCAGAGGTAAACCAGGAGGAGACAGCTCTGGAGGTAAATCTCGCCGCAGCAAAGGAGATCGCACGCCAGTTGCGCCTACGCGATTTGGGCGGTATTGTCATCATCGACTTTATCGACCTTCATAAGGCACAAAATCGTCAGCTATTGTTTGAGGAGATGAAAAAGCTGATGGCAACCGATAAGGCGAAGCACACCATTCTTCCCCTCACGAAGTTTGGCTTGATGCAGATCACACGTCAGAGAGTGCGTCCTGTGGCGGTCGCAGATGTTACAGATGTCTGCCCAACATGTAATGGTACTGGTCGTATAGAGCCAACAGTGTTGCTTGATCGTAAGATTGAAAATCAGGTACAGTTCTTGGCTCAAGACCGTAAGGTTAAATACATCCGTTTGCGAGTGAGCCCTTATGTAGCATCATACCTTAAGCAAGGATTTTGGTCACTACGCAAGCAGTGGATGTGGCGCTACAAGGTGAGAATTGATGTTGTGGCAGATCAGAGTTTGGGAATGGTTGATGTGAAGTACCTTGATCGTCAAGGCTCAGCCTTGATCGAGGATTAAAAGTGAGAAAGTTGCCGTTAGGGAGAGTGTGAAGCATCGAAAATACTCTGTATTTTGGAGAAGATAGAAAATATTTTGCAACGTGTTGAGGGTGCAAAAGCCTTCAAAGGGTTGATAAAGGAGCTTAAACGAGAGAGCGCTACCGTCCATCTTGAAAATTTGGTCGGCGGAGCTCTTTCGCTCTATTCTGCTGCGGCTATCAAAAAGCGGGGTGGGGTAAATATCTTCGTGGCGGAGGATCGTGATGCGGCTGCGTATCTGCTCAATGACTTCTACGCGCTGCTTGACGAGGATCTCGTTCATTTCTTCCCGACATCATACAAACGCTCTATTCTCTACGGCAAGGAGGATGCACAGGGCGTGGTGCAACGAACAAATGCGCTCAACGCTATACGTCATCGCAAGGGTGATTATCTTGTGGTGTGTACCTATCCCGATGCGTTGGCGGAGCGAGTGGCGGATGAGCAGTCGCTTAGTAATAATACCATTCGCCTGAAGGTGGGCGATAGTATCAAAATTTCTGATTTGGAGGATATGCTCCAGGAGCTTGGCTTTCAGCAGGTTGATTTTGTATATGAGCCAGGTCAGTATTCGTTGCGTGGAGGTATTGTCGATGTATTTTCTTACTCGGAGAGTCGCCCATATCGTTTTGATTTCTTTGGCGATGAGATTGATTCCATTCGCCGTTTCAATATCTCCAGCCAGCTCTCGCACGACAAGGTGCAGGAGGTGGAGATTATCTCAAACCTTAACTCTACATCCATTGAAAAGGTCTCGCTGGTGCGTTTTGCTCAAGGCGCTAATTGCTGGTTCTACGACGCTGACTATGTGTTGCGCAGGGTGAATGACTTGCGTAAGCGAGTGCTGGGGGAGATGGAGGAGCCATCGCAGATTGACTCTTTGATGACAAGCCGTCGTGGTTTGCTCGAAGATATGCAGGGGTGCAATATGCTGTTGTTGCGCGATAATCTAAAGGAGCGTGTTGCCGACAGCATAGTGCAGTTCAATACCGTGCCACAGCCAAAGTTCAACAAGCAGTATGAGGTGCTGGCGGATGATCTGTATGATGCGCAGCTGAAGGGTTATGACCGCTATATTCTCTCGGAGAACAAGGCGCAGATTGAGCGTCTGGAGAATATTATGCACCAGCTGAAGCGTGGCGATGTATCGTTTGAGGCAATCTCAATAACGCTGCACGAGGGTTTTGTGGATCACGCCTTGAGTATGTGTCTATATACCGATCACCAGATTTTTGACCGTTATCGTCGCTACCGTATCAATGGCGAGATTAAGCGTGACGAGCAGATGACCGTGGCGGAGCTTAATGCGCTGAAGTTAGGCGATTTCGTTGTGCATATTGATCACGGCGTGGGTCGTTTTGGCGGTCTGGTAAAGGTGAACGAGGGCGGTAAGGTACACGAGGCGATAAAGTTGGTGTATAAGGATAACGATGTGCTGTTTGTGAATGTTCACTCGCTGCATCGTATCTCACGATATAAGAGTGGTGATGCCGAGGCGCCGAAGGTATATAAGCTGGGTAATGGTGCTTGGCAGAAGCTCAAGAATGCCACCAAGAAGGCTGTTAAGGATATCTCGCGTGAGCTTATTGCACTCTACGCAAAGCGTAAGGCGAGTGAGGGTTTTGCCTTTTCGGCTGATAGCTATCTGCAAAATGAGATGGAGGCGTCGTTCCAGTGGGAGGAGACCCCCGATCAGCAGGCAGCCATTGCGGCGGTGAAGAAGGATATGGAGTCTAACCAGCCGATGGATAGATTGGTATGCGGTGATGTGGGCTTCGGTAAGACAGAGGTTGCTATTCGTGCGGCATTCAAGGCGGCGGTGGATGGCAAGCAGGTGGCGGTGCTGGTGCCAACGACTATTCTGGCATTGCAGCACTACCGTTCGTTTATGGAGCGTCTGCGTGATTTCCCTATCAGGGTGGAGTATCTTAACCGTTCAAAGACTGCCAAGCAGACCCGCGAGATAGCCGAGGATCTGGCAGCGGGAAAGATTGATATATTGATTGGTACGCACAAGATGCTGGGTAAGCAGATTGTGTTCCGCGATTTGGGCTTGCTTATCATTGACGAGGAGCAGAAGTTTGGCGTTGTAGCCAAGGAGAAGCTTACGCAGATGAGTGTGAATGTTGATACTCTCACGCTCACGGCTACGCCTATTCCACGTACATTGCAGTTCTCGTTGATGGGCTCGCGTGACTTGTCGGTGATTTCGACAGCTCCAGCCAACCGTCAGCCAATCATCACCGAGTCGCACACCTTCTCCGAGGAGATTATCCGCGATGCCATCGAGGAGGAGCTGTCGCGTGGCGGTCAGGTCTATTTTGTCAATAACAGGGTGGATGATCTGCTGACTCTGCAAGGTATGATTACCCGCATCTGCCCCAAGGCGAGGGTGGCGGTGGGTCACGGAAAGATGCCAGCCGAGAAGTTGGAAAAGCTCATTATGGACTTTATCTATGGCGAGTTCGATGTGCTGGTGGCTACCACAATTATTGAGAGTGGAATAGATATTCCAAATGCTAATACCATTATTATAAATAATGCCCACTACTACGGTTTGAGTGACTTGCACCAGATGCGTGGTCGTGTGGGACGTTCCGACAGAAAGGCGTATTGCTATCTTGTGACTCCGCCCGACGAACTACTCTCGGATGATGCACGCCGTCGTCTGCGCGCCATTGAGGAGTTCTCGGATCTGGGCTCTGGATTTAATATCGCAATGCAGGATCTGGATATTCGCGGCGCGGGTAATCTGCTGGGTGCCGAGCAGAGTGGTTTTATTGCCGATATTGGTTATGAGACCTATCAGAAGATTATGCGTCAGGCTATTGCTGAGTTGCGTGCCGAGGGTCTTGATGTGGAGGGCTTGAGCGAGAAGGAGGCTCAAACTGTTCAGCAACAGGCATTTATTGACGATGCAGTGATTGATATTGAGATGCTTGCGGAGCTGCCCGACAGCTATGTGCGTCAGGCGGCAGAGAAGATTAAGCTCTATCGAGAGCTGGACTCATTCTCGAAGGAGGAGGAGCTGGTGGCATTCCAGGAGCGTCTGGTCGATCGTTTTGGTGCTTTGCCCGAAGCGGCACAGGAGTTGCTGAATGTGGTGCGTCTTCGTTGGGAGGCTGTAAGATTGGGTATGGAGCGTGTGAAGGTGAAGAATGGTTTGATGATTGTTCACTTTGTCGGCGAGCAAAATTCCCCATACTACAAGAGCGAAATATTTATGGAACTGCTGAAGAGTGTTACAGCACAGCCCGATCGTTTTGTGCTACGCCAACACAATAATCGTCTGGCGATGACCGTTAGAAGGGTAGGAAGCGTGGCAGAGGCGGTTACGGTATTGAGAAACTTATAACCCACAAGGAAGATGAATCTTATTGTAGATATTGGTAACTCATTTATAAAGGTGGCTGTCGTAGAGCACGAAGAGGTGCTTGAACTGCGTCGCTATCAGTCGCTTGAGGAGTTTGCGGCGAGTAATATCGTCGCAAAGTTCCCTCTTTTGCATCAGGCGATAGTGGCATCTACGGCGATGCCCACTAATGAGGTGGCTGAGTTGCTTGAAAATTGGGGTCTGTGGGTGCTGGAGATGACCCCCGCAACGCCCGTTCCTATAGGTAATGGCTATCTTACTCCCGAAACACTCGGGGTTGATCGTCTGGCGGCGGCAGTGGGTGCTGTGAGTCAGGTGGGAGAGAATTGTTTGATAGTAGATTTTGGCTCGGCAATTACCATTGACGTTGTGGAGAATGGTGTGTTCCGAGGCGGAAATATCTCGCCAGGTGTGGCGATGCGTTTCAGGGCTTTGCACGATTATACAAAACGACTACCTTTGTGTGAGCCTACGGATGAAAAGTTGGAGCTTGGGCGTACTACTTGTCAAGCTATTGAACAAGGCGTTATGCAAGGCATAACTCACGAGATTGAGGGTTATATTGCGGGTTTTTATGCAAAAAATGTAAAATTATCGCTAATTTTTACAGGTGGAGACGCAAAATACTTTGTTAAACGAATTAAAAACGCGATATTTGCAAAATATGATTTGGTAATTTGCGGATTGAACAGAATTTTAGAGTATAATGCAAAAACTGAACAAGAAGATATTTAACGTAATTATAGCTGTCGTTATGCTGCTTCCATTGGGCGTGACGGCGCAGACTTTGACCAGTAGTGTGAATACCTATTCACCCTATTCGATGTATGGCTTGGGTGAGTTATCAACCCCAGGAACAGCCGTTCAGCGTATGATGGGTGGTGTTGGTGTAGCGATGTTCTCTACATCTCAGGTGAATGTGTTGAACCCTGCGGCATATGGCTTTACTCCTCGCCAGAGTTTTTTGTTTAACTTCGGTATTGAGGGCGGTCACTATCAGAACGAGCAGACAAAGTTCTCGGGTGCAACGGCAACCGATGTAAAGACAGCCTATAACTCTGGTAATATTCACGACATCGCTTTCCAGATGCCTTTGGCAAAGGGCGTAGGATTGGGCTTTAGCCTTACTCCTTACAGCAACGTTGGTTATACGATGTATCGTGATGATATGGCTATTGCTGGAAATATGGGTAGTGCACGTTATGAGTATTATGGCGAGGGCGATGTAACAGAGGTTAAGCTCGGCGTGGGTTGGGCTCCTTCACGAAAGTTCTCTTTTGGTGCGTCGATGATATACTATTGGGGTAACATCAACCGAAGCTATAAGATGATCCCTTCGAATATCATCACAGGTAGCGGCGTTTACTCTACAACAACAGGTGTTGATACTTATGACGTATCACGTGTAAAGGCTCAGTTTGGTCTTATGTGGAACCCTATTCTGAAGAGCAACGAGATACTCTCGGTGGGTGCTACTTATGATATTGGCGGTAATCTGAATCCAGATATGGTTAAGTATGTGTATGTTGATAACCTTTTGTCATCTACCGTACGTCAGGAGACTGATGCTGCCTTGCCATTGAAACTGCCTAAGCAGGTTGCTGTTGGTGTTTTCTATCAGAACCTCAAGTTTAAGGCTGGTGTGGATTATGTATATCAAGGCTGGGGTAATGATAATGCAGCGTTGATTGAAAATACTGACAATGGAGTGAAGGTTGGTTATACCGATACTCATACCATTAAAGTTGGTTTCCAATATATCCCACGTCATACCGATGTAAGAAACTATTTGCGTCGTGTTGCTTACCGTGTCGGAGCTCGCTATGGTGATTACTATCAGACCTATGGCGGTGAGAAGATTAACCAGTTGGCTCTGACGGCAGGTTTTGGATTACCAGTTCAGTTGTTTGGCTACTCTTCTGTTGATATTGGCGTTGAGTGGGGTATGCGCGGTTTGGGAGATAAGACCATTTTGGTGGATAATGCCAAAGTTGGTTTGGTGAAACAGCAATATGTTAAGTTCTCAATTGGCTTAAGCCTCTTTGGTGACGAGGAGTGGTTTGTAAAGAGAAAATATAATTAATAATTACAATAAATCTTGAATAAAATGAAAAGTTTGAAACTGATTTTGGCGGTAGCTTTTGCAGCGATGGGTATCTCTGCAATGGCTCAGGAGATCAACTACGATGACCCAAAGTATGCTGTTTGGGGTGAAAACGCAGATGAGCGTCGTGACAACATGCTCAACAACCAGTTCTTGAAGGAGGCTGTTGATAACAAGAACTATTCAGCAGCTTCAAAGTATTTGAATATTCTGCTTACAAAGTGTCCAGCTGCGTCACAGAATATCTATACTAACGGTGCAAAGCTTTATAAGAACCTTATCAATAAGGCTGAGGATGAGGCAGGTAAGAAGGTGTATATTGACTCATTGATGTACCTCTACGATGTTCGTTTGAAGGCTTTTGAGAAGCATAAGAAGTATGGTAAGGATTATATCCTCAACCGTAAGGCTCGTGAGTTCTACTCATATTATCCAGATGATCGTGAGGGTATCCGCAAGATCTTCCAGGAGGCTGTTGAGGCAAGTAACGAGATGAAGGGTAAGTACGATTTGGAGTTGGTAGGTATCTACTTTGCAGAGCTTTGTGCTGACTACCAGAATGACGTATTGCCAGCAGAGGAGTTGATCGCAGCTTACGATCGTTACTCTCCAGCATTCGACGGTGTAGAGGAGGAGGCTGATGTTGAGCTTAAGAACCAGTTCGACTCTGCATTTGGTCAGAGTGGTGCAGCAAGCTGCGAGAACTTGGAGGCTCTCTTCTCAAAGAAGCTTGCCGCTGCTCCAGAGGATGAGGCTATACTCAGCCAGGCTGTATCTCTTATGTCAAGAGCTAACTGTAACAGCGATTTCTTCTTCGCTACTGCTGAGAAGTACTACTCAGTAAAGCCATCATCAGAGACTGCTCTCTTCTTGGCACAGGGTTTCCAGGCTCGCGAGGAGTTTGAGAAGGCTATGAAGTATCTTTCTGAGGCTCTTGCTGCTGAGCAGGATTCTGCTGAGAAGGAGAAGTTGTATGTTCGTATCGGTTTGATCAGCTTCCAGACAAAGAACTACGCTGAGGCTGTTAAGGCCGCTAACGAGATTAAGGCTATCAACCCAGAGAATGGTTACGCATACTTTATCTTGGGTCAGTGCTATGCTGCATCAGCTAACTGCTCTGAGCTCAAGTGCCAGGCTTGCTATTGGGCTGCTTACGACGTGATGAACAAGGCGGTAGGTTTGCTTGCATCAGAGCCTTCTATCCAGGAGAGCGCAAAGAAGTTGGCTGCAAGTTTCCGTTCTGCATTCCCAACAAAGGAGGAGTGCTTCTTCAACGAGTTGCAGTCAGGTGCTGCTTATACTGTTAAGCACGGCTTTGCAAATGGTGTAAGCACAACTGTTCGTTTTAGATAATTAAGCGATGGCAATATATTCGCTTGGACGATATTTAGCGGTAGCACTCTCTTTAATGGGGAGTGCTATCTTGCTATTCTCATGCGAAAAGAAAACAGTTGTGACCGAGAGTCCAAATTTGGAGACATTGATGACAGAGTATAGCGAAAATATGTCTATCGCAATGTCGGAAAATGGTAATAAATCATACTATTTCGAGACTCCACTTATCGAAGGTTATGCTATGGCGCGTGATCCATATCGCGAGTTTAGAAAAGGTATTAAAATTACCATGTATGAGGATGACTCGGCACAGAGCATTTCAGCCACATTGGTAGCTAATTATGCGATTTTCTATGAGGATCGTAAATTGTGGGAGGCAAAGGGAGATGTGAAGGTTGTGCAGGCGAATGGACGCAAACTAAATACTTCTCAACTCTTTTGGAACCAAGCTACACACACAATCTATTCTAATGTCGATTGCATCATTATTGATCGTGATCAGACAATTTATTGCGAGGGCTTCGAGAGCGATGAGGAGATGAAGGATTGGAGCTATCGTAAGGTTAAGGGAGTTACCTATTTTGAGGATTCACAACTTCCTAGAGGGGAGAATAATTCGTCTGAAACCGTAGGCGAAGAGACCTCTAAAAATTAAAGAATAACAGTTATGCCATCGTCAGAGCTACTAAACTCATTGATTCTTATCTGTATAATGCTGCTTATGTCGGCATTCTTTTCGGGGATGGAGATCGCTTTCTTGAGTAGAAACCGTCTGCGTGAGGAGATTGACCGTAAGCAAAATGGAGTCTTTGATTTTATTGCACATATTTTTGAGCGACATCCAGGTCAATATATCACAACGATTCTGGTAGGCAATAATATATGCCTTGTGATATACTCTCTCTATATGTCAATTATGCTCCATTGGGTGTTTGATCTGATTGGATGGGAGAGTTTGGCTACCTCAGGGTCGGTATTGCTCGAAACTGTAGTATCAACTGTTATAATTCTCTTTACAGGAGAGTTTCTGCCTAAGTCAATTGTTAAAAACAATCCCAATTTCTATTATCGTTTCTTCTCACCTGTTTTGTATGTGTTGTATCTGCTGCTCTATCCAATAGCAATCCTGACAACATATATATCTTATGGTATTTTGCGATTATTCGGTCGTAAGCCTGTGGGCGATACACTTGATTACACCTTTAATCGTGAAGACTTGATCAATTTGGTGGATGGAAACGATGCGACAGATCCGCAAGATGAGGATGAAGAGATTAAACTCTTTCAAAATGCTCTTGATTTTGCCGATTTGCGTGTGAGAGATTGTATGGTGTCGCGTGTGGATGTTGAGGCTGTGGATATAAACACCTCAATAGAGGAGCTTACCAACCGATTTGTGGATAGTAAGTTCTCGCGCATATTTGTCTGGAGAGATAGTATTGATAGTATTTTGGGTTATGTTAATTCCAAAAGCCTATTTACTAATCCAACCTCGATAGAGCAGGTGATGATGAAGGTTGAGTATGTTGCCGAGACGCTTCCGCTGCAGACTCTGTTGCAGAATTTCATTAAGCATAAGTCAAGTGTGGCTGTTGTTATTGATGAATTTGGTGGTACGGCGGGTATTATATCCATAGAAGATGTGCTGGAGCAGATCTTTGGTGAGATTGAGGATGAGCACGATGTTCAGGAGATGGTCGAAAAACAGGTGGGTGAAGGAGAGTATGTGCTCTCTTGCCGTTTGGATGTTGATTATCTGAATGAGCGTTATGGCTTTGATATTGAGGAGAGTGATGAGTATGATACTCTGGCGGGATACATTATATATAATTATGAAGGTATTCCCTCTGCTGGAACTATGTTTTCTACCGATAAACTCGATATTAAGGTGTTGCGAACTGCTCGTACACGTGTAGATTTGGCTCGAGTTAAGGTAAGATAACAAAAATATAATCAATAATATGGCTATTTAGAATAATTTTATTATCTTTGGTGGCTCAAAAACTGACTATTAGATTACATATTATAGATTTGATAAGTAAAACAAATAAATTATGGCAAGTTTACAAACATTAAGAACCAAGTATGGCGTCGTTTTGTCGATTATTATCGTATTGGCGCTTTTGGCATTTATTATCTCTTTGGGTCCAGAGATGGGCTTTATGGGCAACCGTGATCCAAAGGTGGGTGTTATCAACGGTGAGAAGGTAACATACATGGAGTATTTGAACGAGTATGAGGCTATAAAGGCTAACCTCGGTGGCGATGAGTCAACAGAGGAGGCTGCTGCAATGTTGGCAAATACAACATGGCAGTCACTCGTGGCAAAGCACTTCTTGACTCCAGGTTTTGAGAAGATCGGTCTTCAGATCAGCGAGAAGGAGCGTATGGCTATGCTCACAGGTGAGATCCCATCACAGATCATCTATTCAGCATTTGCTAATCCACAGACAGGTGAGTATGATGTAGCTACTGTTTCAGCTTTCTTGGCACAGATGAGCGCAGATCCTCAGTATCAGTCAATGTGGGCTTATTTGAATTCAAAGGCTCAGTTGGAGCGTCAGAATGCAAAGTTCATCGGTTTGATGAAGGCAGGTGCGTATGTTAATAAGTTGGAGGTTGCACAGGGCGTGAATGCAGCTAATGAGGCTCGCAATGGTCGTTATGTGACTGTTAATTACAACACTGTGGCTGACTCTTTGGCAACAGTTAGCGATGCAGAGATCGTTGCTTATTACAACGCAAACAAGCATAAGGCTGATTATAAGAAGACTCCACATAAGGTTATCTCTTACGTAGTATTCGACGTAGAGCCAACCGAGTCAGATATGGCAGAGATTGAGAAGAAGGCTCTCGCAATGGGCGAGGAGTTCTCTAAGGCTGAGGATATTCGCGCATTTGTTCGCAAGAATATGGGTGAGGTTGCTCAGAGCTATGTATCTGCAGCACAGCTTTCAGCTGATGAGGCAGTTGTATTGGAGGGCGCACAGTATGGTCCAGTATTGAATGCTAACTCATGGGTTATGAGCCGTCCTATCTCTACTGTTATGGCTTCAGACTCACTCGGTTTGAGCCACATCGTATTGGCTCCAGATGCAAAGGCAGAGGCTGATAGCCTTTACAACGCATTGGCAGGTGGTGCAAATTTTGCAGAGGCTGCTGCAAAGCACTCTCAGTATGCAGAGACAGCACAGAAGGGTGGCGATATGGGTGTTATCCCATTCAACGTTATCTCGGCTGACTTGGCAGAGCAGTTTGTTGATAAGAAGGTTGGTGACTTGGTGAAGGTTGAGAATGCTGGTGGTATCCAGATCTTTAAGATCACACGTGCTGACAAGCCACAGAAGTATGCTTTGCTTGGTACAGTTAATGTAGCTATTGAGCCATCTTCTACTACACGTCGTAATGTACACAACGTTGCAAGCATCTTCTCTGTTGATGGTAAGGGCTCAATTGATAACTTCAACACTGCAGCGACAGCTGCTGCTGTAACTCCACGTGTTGCACGTGTTATGCAGAGCGACCGCACCGTTTCAGGTTTGTTGGAGTCTCGCGAGGTAGCTCGTTGGACACACGGCGCAGAGGTTGGTGATTTGTCAGAGATCTTCAACTTGGGTAACGCTTATGTTGTAGCAATGGTTACAGAGGAGGATAACTCAGAGTTCATCCCAGTAGCAGAGAAGCAGTATGAGATCTCTCGCGTATTGTCTCGCGATAAGAAGTTTGAGATCTTGAAGGCGAAGCTTGCTGGTGCAACTATCGAGGAGATCGCTTCTGCAAATGGTGTAGAGGTGGCTACATTCGAGAATGTAAAGTATAGCGACTTCGGTGTAGGTACTAACTCTTACGAGCCAGCTTTGGTTGGTGCTATTGCAAAGACAAAGTCAACTGGTGCTGTTTCAGCTCCTGTTAAGGGTTCTTCAGTTGCTGCTGTATTCGTTGTTGATGGTATCTCAACAACCGAGGAGCAGACAGCAGATGCAGAGAAGGTTCGCAAGCAGTCATTCCAGGAGGCTATGGTTCCACAGATGGCTGTTGGTGCATTGCAGAATATGGTTGAGATTGAGGACTTGCGCGGTAAGTACTTCTAATCGATATCTATCAAATATGAAATATCCGAGCTTCAAACGAGGCTCGGATTTTTTTGTCTTGTTATATTGATTGGCTACGGTTACGGGATGGTAGTTATATAAGTAGTATAAAAAAATAGGTCGCTCATTTGAGCGACCTATTTGCGTATGATATTAACGGGGAATTACTCCTCCATCAAAAGCTCCAACATCTTGATAGATGACTTAGCGATAGGAGTACCAGGACCGAAGATTGCAGCTGCACCATCCTGATACAACTCCTCGTAATCCTGTGCTGGGATAACACCACCCACAACTACGATAATATCCTCACGACCGAGCTTCTTGAGCTCTGCGATGATCTGTGGCACCAATGTGAGGTGACCAGCAGCCAATGAAGAT
>JAEIGA010005184.1_pt1 | contig 20004 bp, 18 predicted proteins | sample 9270691 | NCBI WGS metagenome assembly JAEIGA01 (sample SAMN17057246, study PRJNA624740) | gut metagenome | biome: biome; isolation source: fecal sample | host: Bos grunniens | place: China: Xizang | collected 2019 | reverse complement strand
GAGTATAAATATACTTTCGTATGGTACACTCGATGCTATATCGCGAACTTTCTGAAACTCTTCGGTCATCTGATAGCGTTCGCTGTTGAAAGTGTAAAAACGTGTGTCGAGCAAGTTATCAACCCATTTGCCAATGCCTGGTTTGTCAATACCTTTTTCGTTTGATGCTTTCCATACGGCACGTATGTTTATGCGGTGCTTGTTTTGTGTGAACGGCTCATATTTGAAAAGAGCATCGCTCCACATGCGACAAGCTGCGATGAACTTATCTTTGTCTTCTTCGGTAAAACCATCGGGTAGCAGTACAATGTCGAGGCTGTGGGCTATATCACCACCAATGTGAATGTCATAGTTCTCGCATTGTTTCTTACGGGGAGCAATGTCGTGGCTTTTTACATTGACTGTTTGAGTATATTTCTTTTCCCATATTTTGCTAACTTTATTGCGGGCATAAAACTCAATTACGAAGTTCGCTTTTGGCTCAGGGAATATGACGCTTTCAGGGAAAGAACGGTTGCAGATAGTAGCTTCCGGTGTTGTCTGCCATTCGTTGAACAAGGTGCAATAGTTGTTCTTGTATATGACATTTCCTGTGGCACAGTCTATGATTCTGAACATCTGCTCGCCATAATTGAAGGGGTTGATCAAAGAATTCCTTGAGCCGGCCCATGCTCCTTCGCGTATAACTCTGTCGAAGTGGTACATTTCGTTTTTACTGTCACCGGAATGATGAAAGTCGAAACGCATAGTGTTTTCGGTGAAATAATCGTTGTAAGCGATATTGCTGTTTGCGGGAATGTAATTGTTAAATACTTCCTTTTGTGTCGAACATGAAAAGAACGTTAAGAATAATGCGAGAATCAAATATGTTTTTTTCATAAATATAGTAAATTATGAATAGTGTGTATTACTTCACAAAAGTACAAAATTATTTTAACAAGGATATTTAAATCATTAACAAACAAGTGAAACAGTGAAAAATATGTAAAACAATAATAAAAATACTCTTTTTTTTGTTGTTATTGCTTGTAATTAGTATTTTTGTTGGAATTAATAAATTTAATTAAACTTTTATTTATGAGAAAGATATTTGTTTTTACATTGGTCGTTTGTTCTGTTTTTGCAGTTTCATCATGTAAATCATCGAAAAACAATGCGTACGAAGCTGCGTATGAGCAGGCGCGTTTGGCTGAAGGACAAGGACAGCAGAGTGATGCCATAGAGATTGCTCCGGTTGCTTCGTCGACTGTTAAGGATGTTGCTGAAGATACTACATATCGTACCGAAAAGGTTGTTTTGGCTTCGGGTAATGAGGGCTCTTTAAAGGCTTTCAGTGTGGTTTGTGGTAGCTTTTCAACAAAAGAGAATGCTGAAAAGGTGCGTGCGGCGCTTTTGAATGAGGGATATTCTGCAATTGTTGTGCAGAATCCGGAATCCGGTATGTATCGTGTAGTTTGTGCTTCGTTCGATACCAAGGAGGAAGCTGCTGCAAGTCGTGCAAGATTCAAGGCTGCGCATCCCAATAACAGTGACTATCAGAAAGCATGGTTGCTTTATAATAAGTAATACTTCTGTTTTGTATGTCGCTAAACAATAAGGGGTATAGGGTAAAGCAATATACCGGCCCTGTCAAGCGTTTTTGTCAAACACTTGATTTGAAGGATAATCCGGACCTTATAGCTGAATACCGTCGTCGTCATGGCGAGGGTGAGGCATGGACTGAAATTATAGAGGGAATAAAAGAGGTCGGTATTCTTGAAATGGAGATTTACCTTGTTGATACACGTCTTTTTATGATTGTGGAAACTCCTGTCGATTTTGATTGGGACAGTGCTATGGCGCGTCTTGCGACTTTGCCACGCCAACAGGAGTGGGAGGATTATATGTCTGAGTTTCAAGTCGCGCCTCAAGGGGCGTCGTCTGATGACAAATGGCGTATGATGGAGAGAATCTTTTATCTTTATAAATGATAATAATGGATAAAAAGAATAAGCCTGAATTAATTGAAAAAAAATATTTGTTGACGTTTGCTCTTATTACATTGCTTTTTGCATTGTGGGGCTTTGCCAATGATATAACAAATCCTATGGTTGCGGCTTTCCAGACATTGATGGAATTGCCGGCATCTCAGGCTGCATTAGTGCAGTTTGCCTTTTATGGCGGATATGCAACAATGGCTGTTCCTGCAGCTTTGTTTATACGCCGTTTCAGTTACAAGAGTGCTATACTCCTTGGATTAGGATTATATGCTTTTGGAGCTTTCCTGTTTATTCCGGCTGCACATTATCAGGCTTTTTCATTTTTCTGTTTCTCTCTTTATATACTTACATTTGGATTGGCTTTTCTTGAGACAACGGCTAATCCGCTTATTCTTTCATTGGGAGCAAAGGAGACTTCTACTCAGCGTCTGAATTTTGCACAGGCTTTTAATCCGGTTGGCTCGCTTGTCGGTATGGCTATAGCATCCAATGTGGTGTTGCCACAGCTTATTTCGGATAAGCGTGATGCTGCAGGAAATATTCTATTTCATGGTTTGAGTGTTGCTGAAAAGGCCGAAATCCGTTTACATGACCTTGAGATTATACGCAACCCTTATGTGATGTTGGGGGTGATTGTACTTGTGGTGTTTATAATGATAGCCCTTAAAAAGATACCACGTGTCAATAGCACCGCCAAGTATGTAAGCAATAAAGTTACTCTATGGCGTTTATGGCATAATCGTCGTTATCGTTATGGTGTCGTGGCACAGATGTTCTATGTTGCTGCACAAATAATGGTATGGACTTTTATAATACAGTATGCCGATAATCTTGGAATAGACAAGGCTACAGCGCAACGATACAATATTGTTGCAATGTCACTGTTTTTATGCAGCCGTTTTATAACGACATATCTGATGAAGTTCATCAAATCGTATAATCTTTTGACATATTTTGGAATAGGGGCTATTATTGCTTCTATAGGTACAATATTCATTCAAGGTATGGCGGGACTCTATTCTCTTGTTGCTATAAGTTTCTTTATGTCATTGATGTTCCCGACAATCTATGGTATAGCTTTGGAAAATGTAGAGCGTGAGGATACCAATCTTGGTGCAGCGTTTCTTGTAATGGCCATTGTCGGTGGAGCGCTTATGCCACCTTTGCAGGGAGCTGTTATAGATTGCGGTGAGTTGTTCGGTATGCCGGCCGTCAATCTCTCTTTTGTACTGCCATTGCTTTGCTTTGTTGCAGTAACGCTCTATGGTTATCGTTGCAGTTGGAACAAATAGTTGACTCATATAATAAACAAGAAATCCTTCAAATTTTAAATTGAAGGATTTTTTTGTTTATTCAAAGTTCAATTCCAATTGTTTGGGCTCTTCACCTAAAAGGTTGAATGTCATGCGATGGTATGGTGTTGTTCCGAATTCTCTAATTGCTGCTCTGTGCTTTGCTGTAGGATAGCCCTTGTTGCTTTGCCAATCGTACATGGGGTATTCTTGAGCTATGCGCATCATGTAGTCGTCGCGGTATGTCTTTGCAAGGATTGAGGCTGCAGCAATGCTCATGTATGTGGCATCTCCCTTTACAACTGTGTTGTGAGTAATGCCTGGGTAGGGGGTGAACTTGTTGCCGTCAATAAGTAGGTGCTCTGGACGAACTTTCAGAGCATCGACTGCGCGGTGCATGGCAAGAATGGATGCGCGAAGTATGTTTATCTTGTCAATCTCTTCTGCTGTTACAATGCCTACGGCCCATGCTACTGCTTCGCGTTCTATAATCTCGCGCAATTGGTATCGCTGTGTTTCGTTGAGCTGTTTGGAGTCGTTCAATAAATCGTTCTTGAAATCGGGTGGCAGTATCACTGCTGCTGCGTATACATCGCCTGCAAGACATCCGCGTCCGGCTTCGTCACAGCCTGCTTCTATAACTCCTTCTGTCCGGTATTGTTTTAGCATTGGGATAACATTCTTACGGCTCTTGTAACGCCTTGTATAAGTATATCAATCTCCTCTTTTGTGTTATATACGGCAAATGAGGCGCGCACTGTACCCGGTATTCCCAAATATTCCATCAGTGGCTGTGCACAATGGTGCCCTGTGCGTATGGCAATTCCAAGACGGTCGAGTATTGTACCCATGTCTGCAGGATGTATGTTTCCTACAAGGAATGATACTGCAGCTCCGTCGGGCTCTCCGAATATTCGCATATCCGGTATTGTTTTAAGTTGTTCTGCAGCATAACGTGTAAGTTCTCGCTCGTGTGCTGCGATATTTTCAATTCCCAATGACTTTACCCATTCAAGAGCCTTGCCTAATGCAATTATACCAACATAGTCGGGAGTTCCTGCCTCGAATTTGTATGGGAGTTCATTGAATGTGGTCTTCTCGAATCTCACACTCTTTATCATCTCGCCGCCGCCATGGTATGGTTGCATGGCATCGAGCCATTTCTCCTTACCATAAAGAACACCGATTCCCGTAGGAGCATAAATTTTATGTCCGCTGAATGCAAAGAAATCGGCATCAAGTTCTTTTACGTTAATATTCTTGTGGGGTATGCTTTGCGCTCCGTCAACAAGTACAGGGACATCGTGGCTGTGTGCTATGTCAATAATCTCTTTTATGGGATTTGTGGAACCTAATACGTTGGAGACGTGTGCTATGCTTACAAGACGTGTTTTCTCATTGAATAGATTCTTGTATGCCTCAATGTCGAACTTGCAGTTTCCTGTCAAAGGCACAACACGTATCTTTACACCTATACGTGTTTGCAATAGTTGCCAGGGGACAATATTGCTGTGGTGCTCCATTGTGGATATGATAATCTCGTCATCTTCTTTGAGGAATGTGCCTCCGAATGATGATGCCACAAGGTTTATACTTTCCGTGGTTCCACGTGTGAAAACAATCTCATGGCTATGTGCGGCACCAATGAATTCCCTTACAATCTCACGGCTGTTTTCCATTGCTGTAGTTGCAACCTGTGACAAGTGGTGTACTCCACGATGAACGTTGGAGTTCATGGTGGAATATACATTGCTTATTGTATCAATGACACATTGGGGTTTCTGTGTCGTTGCTGCATTGTCCAGATATACAAGCGGCTTGTTGTATATTCGGGTATCGAGTATCGGGAACTCTTTGCGTATATCCTCTATATTTAACATAGTTCTACTATTATTTACAGAGACTACATCCTTTGCAGTGGTTAAGTTCGCCACGGAATCTCTTTTCTACAAGTATATGCAAGCGTTCGCGTAGTGCTTCAAGCTTTATGTTATTTGTCACTTCGCCTGCAAAAGCATACATAAGCAGGTGACGTGCCTCGTCTGCCGGTATTCCGCGTTGTTGCATATAGAACAGGGCATTCTCGTCAAGTTGACCTACTGTAGAACCATGACTGCACTTTACATCATCGGCATAAATCTCGAGCAGTGGCTGTGCGTACATTCGGGCGCAGCTTGTAAGGCAAAGGTTGCGGTTTGTCTGTTGCGAAACAGTCTGCTGTGCATCGGTGCATATGAGCATCTTGCCGGCAAATACACCTGTCGATTCCTCATCAAGGATGTATTTGTATAGCTCGTTGCTTGTGCAATGTCCTTTCTTGTGCTCAACGAGTGTACGGTTATCGATATGCTGTTTTTTATCGCCGATAGCAAGGCCGTTTATGTTTGTTTCCGCACCTTCTCCGTCAAGTGTAACCTCAATATAGTTACGAGTGAAACCGTTTGTCAGTGTTATGTTGCAGTGATTGAAACGGCTCTCCTGCTCTTGATTTACGTAGAGATTGCCCAAGCGTGTATTGCTCTCTGTCGTCTCTTCAAGCTCATACAGGTCGAGTGAGGCTCCTCGGCCGATGAATATCTCTGTAACCGCAGTTGAAAGGGATTTCTTCTCTGTCGATGAGTGGTCGCAAAGCAACAGGCTTGCTTGGCTGTTCTCTTCCATTATTACGATTAGTCTGCGGTTTGTTAGTATATCGACGTTGGTCTGCAACAAAGCGACAATCTGTATTGTCTCTTCTATTACAATATTCTTGGGGACGTATATGACAACACCGTCCTGTGCAAACGAGGTGTTGAACTGTACTACGCTGTCGCCTTTTTCTGCCAAACGGTTGTAGTAGTTGTCTATGAGTTCGGGATGTTGTTTGGCTATCTCATTAATGTTGCCAATTATAACTCCTTTAGGCAACTTGCTGCAATCCTTCTCTGTTATAACAAAATGGTCATTGACAATGTATCCTCTTATTGTCTTCAAGTTAGGGACATCGCAAGTGAAACTGCCTTTGACATCATTTATGCATGCTTTGCGTCCGAGGTCCATACCAAAGTCTGCCTCGAACTTCTTCGCGACATTGGTATGTAGCCAATTCTCCTCCTTAATCTTTGGAAAACCGGCATCCTTGAAACGGATAAATGCTTTCTCGCGCTCATCGTTGAGTTTTTTGGCGCAAGGCTCATTTATTAATGAGTTGTTATCCTCAAACAGTTTTATGTATTCTTGTACACACTCCATTTCAATTCTCGTTTTTTATCCAGTCGTATCCACGCTCCTCGAGCTCCATTACAAGCTCAGGGCCGGCTGTCTTTACAATTTTTCCGTTATATAGTATGTGTACAATGTCTGGCTTGATATAATCGAGCAGTCGTTGGTAGTGGGTGATGACAAGGCTTGATGTGTCATCGCGCTTGAGTTTGTTGACACCTTCTGCAACAATGCGCAGTGCGTCGATGTCAAGTCCTGAATCGGTCTCATCAAGAATGCTCAATGTCGGTTCAAGCATAGCCATTTGGAATATCTCGTTACGCTTTTTCTCACCGCCGCTGAATCCTTCGTTTACCGAACGGTTTGCCAACTTGCTGTCAAGATTTACCATAGCTCTCTTCTCGCGCATCATCTTGAGGAACTCTGTTGCATTCATCGGCTCCTGTCCAAGATACTCGCGTTTTGCGTTTATTGCAGCACGCATGAAATTGGTGATGCTTACACCGGGTATCTCCACCGGGTATTGGAACGAAAGGAAAAGACCTTCGTGGCTGCGGTCTTCGGGAGAAAGTTCAAGCAGGTTCTTTCCCTTATATATTATCTCTCCTTCTGTGACGGTGTATGCAGGGTGTCCTACAAGTACATTGCTCAAAGTGCTCTTTCCCGAGCCATTAGGACCCATAATAGCGTGTACCTCCCCCGCCTTTACTGTCAGGTTTATTCCTTTTAATATCTCTTTGCCATCAATTGTGGCATGAAGGTTCTTTATTTCAAGTAAATTTTCCATCTCTTCAATCTTTTATTATCCTACAGCTCCCTCAAGTGAAACGCTCAGCAGTTTCTGTGCTTCTATGGCAAATTCCATTGGAAGCTTGTTCAATACCTCTTTGGCATATCCGTTTACAATAAGGCCGATAGCCTCTTCGGTACCGATACCGCGTTGGTTGCAGTAGAATAATTGTTCCTCTGATATCTTTGATGTTGTAGCTTCGTGTTCTATGACTGCGCTATTGTTGTGTATATCCATGTAGGGGAATGTGTGTGCACCACATTCGTTTCCAAGAAGCAAAGAGTCGCATTGGCTGTAGTTACGCGCGCCATCGGCATTCTTGCTTACTCTTACAAGTCCTCGGTATGAATTCTGACTCTTGCCGGCTGATATACCTTTGCTTATAATAGTACTTCTGGTATTCTTTCCCAGATGTATCATCTTTGTTCCTGTGTCGGCCTGTTGGTAGTTATTGGTAAGTGCAACAGAATAGAATTCTCCTTGAGAATTGTCACCGCGCAGAATGCAGCTCGGGTATTTCCATGTAATGGCAGAACCTGTCTCTACCTGTGTCCATGAGAGTTTGCTTCCTCGTCCACGACAGTCACCGCGTTTTGTTACAAAGTTATATACACCGCCTTTTCCCTCAGCATCTCCGGGATACCAATTCTGTACGGTGCTGTATTTTACTTCTGCATTGTCATTTACGACAATCTCAACGATTGCCGCGTGCAGTTGGTTCTCGTCGCGCATCGGCGCGGTACATCCCTCGAGATATGATACATAGCTGTCGTCATCGGCAACAATAAGGGTGCGTTCGAACTGTCCTGTATTTGCAGCGTTGATTCTGAAGTAGGTCGAAAGCTCCATCGGGCAGCGTACCCCTTTGGGTATATACACGAACGAGCCGTCGCTGAATACAGCAGTGTTGAGCGCCGCGAAGAAATTGTCACGATAGTTTACCACACTGCCTAAATATTTGCGTACCAAGTCGGGATATTCCTGTACAGCTTCGCTCATAGAGCAGAATATGATACCTTTCTCCTTTAATTCCTCTTTAAATGTGGTCTTTACCGAAACCGAATCCATTACGGCATCTACGGCTGTTCCGCTGAGTGCAAGACGCTCCTCAAGAGGGATACCCAACTTTTCGAAAGTCTTCATCAGTTCCGGGTCAATCTCCTTGTTGCTGTTTTCTTTGCTCTTTTTCAAAGGGTCGGCATAATAGGAGATTGCTTGGTAATCTATGGGCGGAATATTCAAGTGTGCCCATGTAGGCATTGGCATTGTAAGCCAATGATGATATGCTGTCAGGCGGAATTCAAGTAGCCATTCAGGCTCATTCTTTTTCTTTGATATGAGTCTGATGATATCCTCGTTAAGTCCGCTTTCAATTATTTCGGTCTTGATTTTGCTGACAAACCCGAACTCGTATGCCTTGTTTGCCAGTTTTTTCAGTATATTATTTTTCTTCTTCATCAATCAATCTCCATTTCCTCTTTCACCTCTTCCTTTACCTCGTCGATGATTGTAAAAGTGATACGGGCAACCTCTTTATATAACAATGATTCTTCTTGTGATGTTTTTCCTGTTATCTTGTTGTCAGGTAAAATACTATTGCTTATTTTAACTCCAAAAGCAACAATTATAAAACCAATGAATATAGAGAACACGGCTCCGCATATTCTGTCAATCCAACCAAGCAATATTATTTTAAGCAACCATCTTAATAATAATCCGGCAACGTTTATTACAATAGCCACAGCCAAGAGGATTGCTATAAAACCCAATGTGTTGCATATCCAACTATCCCATCCCGACAATTCGTTTATATAAGTGCCGGCCTGCTGGTAGAATATGGTAGCTTGGAGCAGGCCTATTATTACGCCTGCTCCAAGTGTCAGTTGTTTGACTAATCCGGTCTTGAGACCGTATATTATTGCAATTCCGGTGGCGACAAGAAGGATTATATCAAGTGTGTTCATATTATTATACTGTTATTATAGCTTCTGCTTAACTTCAACCTCTACGAATGTTTCAATGATGTCACCCACCTTGATGTCATCCTGTGATGTCAAACTGATACCGCACTCAAAGTTTGTACCAACCTCCTTGACATCCTCCTTGAAACGTTTTAGTGCTGCAAGTGAGCCGGTGTGGATAACGATACCATCACGGATAAGACGTGCACGGTCTGTGCGCTTAACCTTACCTTCGCGTACCATACATCCTGCAACAGTACCAACTTTGCTGATGTGGAATGTCTCGCGTACCTCGATTGTCGCGGTAATCTCTTCCTTGACAATTGGTGCAAGCATACCTTCCATCGCCGCTTTCACCTCTTCGATTGCATCGTAGATGATAGAGTAGATACGTATATCTACACCTTCGTTCTCGGCAACCTTGCGTGCTGTAACTGAAGGACGCACCTGGAAACCGACGATGATGGCATCCGATGCAGCAGCGAGGCTCACATCACTCTCGGAAATCTGTCCGACAGCCTTGTGGATGACATTGATTTGGATAGTCTCGGTAGATAGTTTGATGAGCGAGTCGCTTAGAGCCTCGATAGAACCGTCCACGTCACCCTTGACAATGATGTTGAGTGTCTGGAAGTTACCAAGAGCAATACGACGACCAACCTCGTCAAGTGTAAGCATCTTCTGGGTACGTAGGCCCTGTTCGCGTTGCAACTGTTCGCGCTTGCCGGTGATTTCGCGTGCCTCACGCTCGCTTTCAACAACATTGAATGTATCACCTGCGGCAGGAGCGCCGTTCAAACCAAGGATAAGTGCAGGTTCTGCAGGCTTAATCTCCTTGATACGCTGATTACGCTCGTTGAAGATAGCTTTTACTTTACCCCATTGTGTACCGGCAACAACGATGTCACCCACTTTCAATGTACCGTTCTGTACAAGGATTGTAGCAACATATCCACGTCCTTTGTCGAGTGTTGATTCAATAACCGAACCTGTAGCTTTACGGTTGGGGTTTGCCTTAAGGTCGAGCAATTCTGCCTCGAGCAACACCTTCTCCATAAGTTCTTCTACACCCATACCTTTCTTTGCAGAAATTTCCTGTGACTGGTATTTACCTCCCCAATCTTCTACAAGCATGTTGAGGTTGGCAAGTTCCTCCTTGATGCGGTTTGGGTCGGCAGTAGGCTTATCACATTTGTTGATAGCAAATACGATAGGTACACCGGCTGCCATAGCATGGTTGATGGCCTCCTTTGTCTGTGGCATCACATTGTCGTCGGCAGCAATGATGATGATTACAATATCAGTAATCTTTGCACCACGTGCACGCATTGCTGTAAATGCCTCGTGACCCGGGGTGTCAAGGAATGTGATGTGCTTGCCGCTCTCCATCTTTACATTGTATGCACCGATGTGCTGTGTAATACCACCGGCCTCTCCGGCAATTACGTTGGCTTTACGTATGTAGTCGAGTAGTGAAGTCTTACCGTGGTCAACGTGTCCCATGACAGTGATGATTGGTGCGCGTGGCAACAAATCTTCCTCTGTATCGACATCCTCTTCGATTGCATTGGCAACCTCTGCGCTTACATATTCAGTAGTGTAACCGAACTCCTCGGCAACAATATTGATTGTTTCGGCATCAAGACGTTGGTTGATGGATACCATCATACCGATGCTCATACATGTTGCGATAACCTGTGTTACAGAGATGTTCATCATGCTTGCAAGCTCGTTGGCTGTAACGAACTCTGTGAGTTTAAGAACTTTGCTCTGTTCCATCTCCTCGCTCATCTGCTGCATCTGACGTTCTGCAACAAGGTCGCGTTTCTCCTTACGGTATTTTGCCGACTTGTTACCCTTGTTACGGTTTGTCAAGCGGTCGAGTGTCTCTTTAATCTGTTTTGAAACATCCTCCTCGCTGACATCGTTCTTGTCGAAACGCTTGTGCTGACGGTCGCGGTCCTTGCGACTGCCTTGCGAAGGATTGTTCTCGTTCTTGTTACGATTGCCATTCCAGCCCTTGTTCTCGTTGTTGCTCTCCTTAACATCGTTGATGTCAACACGCTGGCTGTTTATGCGTTGACGTTTCTTCTTTTTGTCACCGCCTTCTCCGCCGCCGTTCTGTTGGCGTTGTGCTTCGCGCTGTTGCTTGCGCTGTTCTTCGCGTTGCTTGTCCTTCTCCTCACGCTCCTTGCGCTTCTCCTCCTTGCTCTTTTTCTTAGGACGTGTAGATTGGTTGATGGCAGTAAGGTCAATCTGACCCATGATTTTTAGTTTTGGAGCTTCCACTTCGTCAACCTGTGTGAGTTGTGCTTGTGGCTCTTTTTTCGCAGGTTCGTTTACAACTTCGGTTTTAGGTGCAGCAGGCTGCTCCACAGGCTTGGTCTCAACAGGTTTTTCTTCTGTTGCAATCTTTTCTACAGGCTTAGCCTTTGGCTGTTCCTTGACAGGAGCTGTCTCTTTTTTCTTTGGCTGATTTTTCTTGTTGAGGGCATCAAGGTCAATATGTCCTTTTACCTTCAAGGCGAACTCTTCTTTCTTTGGCTCTTCAACAACTTTGGCTTTAGGCTCTTCTACAGCCTTTGGCTCTACGGCTTTTTCAGCAGGTTTTTCCTCTACTACAGGTGTAGCTTTGGGCTTCTCTTTGTTCTGACGCTCCTTGGTAAAGTTGTCCGATTGCATACGGACTTTCTTGTCCGCGCTGAACTCCTCTATAAGCATGTTGTATCCATCTTCGGGTACTACAGCATTCGGGTCTTCCTTTATCTCAAAACCCTTCTTCTGTAGAAACTCCACGATGGTTGACAAGCCAAGGTTGAGTTCTTTCTGTACTTTATTTAATCTTATCTTCATTATTGGTACATTCTTTTGGGATTATTCTTCGTCTTCGAATTCTGCTTTAAGAACTTCGATAACGTGGTCAACGGTATCCTCCTCAAGGTCTGCCTTTTCGATAAGCACACCACGTGGAGCATTCAAGACAGCCTTAGCTGTGTCAAGGCCGATGTTCTTTATCGCTTCAATTACCCACTCTTCGATTTCGTCAGCAAACTCGTCAAGATAGATGTCATCCTCCTGCTGAGCATCGATTTCACGATATACGTTGATTGTGTATTCTGTAATCATGCTGGCGAGTTTGATGTTCAAACCGTCCTTACCGATAGCAAGTGAAACTTCCTCTTTCTTGAGGTTTACATCTGCTACGCGCTTCTCCTCATCAAGAGTGATGTCCTGAATCTTGGCTGGGCTCAATGCACGTTTGATGAATAGCTCGATATTTGAAGTGAATGGGATTACATCGATGTTCTCGTTGCGTAGCTCGCGAACGATGCCATGGATACGTGAACCCTTTACACCAACACATGCACCTACCGGGTCTATACGCTCATCATATGTCTCAACTGCAATCTTGGCACGTTTGCCAGGGATGCGCGCAATCTTCTTGATAGTGATGAGGCCATCATTGATTTCGGGAACCTCAAGCTCGAACAAACGCTGCAGGAACATTGGTGATGTACGGCTCAAGATGATTTTTGGGTTGTTGTTCTGGTTGTCAACGCGTGCAACTACGGCACGTACATTGTCACCCTTACGGTAGAAGTCGCTTGGTATCTGCTCGCTCTTTGGAAGGATAAGTTCGTTACCCTCATCGTCAACAAGCAAAAGTTCCTTCTTCCATATCTGATAAACCTCACCGCTTACAATCTGACCTACTTTCTCGCTGTACTTGTTGTAAAGGCTGTCCTTCTCAAGCTCAAGAATCTTTGAAGCGAGTGTCTGACGAAGGTTAAGGATTGCGCGACGGCCGAACTCTGCAAAGTTTACGATTTCGCTTACCTCTTCGCCCTCCTCGAATGTCTCGTCGATGAGCTGAGCCTCGCTCAATCCAATCTCGAAGTTACTGTCTTTTACATCCTTGTCGGCAACAACAGTACGGCGACGTTGGATTTCAAAGTCACCACGGTCTGGGTTTACGATAACCGAATAGTTCTCGTCAGTACCAAAGATGTTTACTATAACTCTGCGGAAACTCTCTTCGAGCACGCTGATCATTGTTGTACGGTCGATGTTCTTCGACTCCTTGAATTCTTGAAATGTATCAAGAAGGCTGATTGTTTCTTCTTTCTTTGCCATTTTATTTGAAATTTATAATATACTTCGTGTATTTAACATTGTCGTAGGCGAAGCGTAGTTCCTCCTCGACAATCTGCGGACGCTTTGCGCCCTCAACTTTCTCTTTCTTGGTGATTGTCAGTGCAAAATCATTGTCATTGGCATCCTTTAGTATGCCTTTGAGCTTTTTGCCATCTTTTGTAAGAACTTCAACTTCAAGACCTATATGGTTCTTGTATTGCTGAATAACCTTGAAAGGTTGGCCGAGGCCGGCAGAGCCTACCTCGAGTTCGTAATCATCGGCTTCTCCGTTAAGGCCGTTTTCAATGTGGCGGCTCAGTTCGGCACAGTCTTCAATCCACACTCCTTCGGAATGGTCTATCTCAACCGTTATTTTGTCATCCTTGCTTATGATGACATCTACCAAAAAATACTCCTTGTCAGCGAGCCACTCGTTTGTTAAATCGATTACTTGTTGTTTTTCAATCATATAGCTAAACTTATGTTTTGTGTATGATATGGTGATATAGAAATGAGGGGCTCTCGAGCCCCTCATTATCATCAATTCCAATGCAAAAATAGGAATAAAAGATGTTGTATGCAAGTTTTTTCTCTTTTTTCTGTGATTTTGTATTCTACTTTTAATGTATTATCTTCGCAAAGTTTAAAATATATGTTATGCGTACAAAAAAGAGCAGTAATTCCAATATGCGCTTCCTCTTTGGAAGTGTGTTCTTCTTTGCAATGATTATACTTTCGGTACTTCTTTTTACCTATTATGCCATGCGCGAGGCTTGGCGTAAGTCACCCGATAGGGAATTTGTATATACAGTCAGTTTTTCTCCCGATTTTGAGGGGCGTAACTATTCTGTTTATCTCGACGACAGTTTGCTCTATCTTGGCAATCCTTTCAATTCGGATACCGTGATTCGTGTCAAGCGCTATGTTACCGAAGAACCGGTAAATGTGGCAGGAATAGATACAGTGATAAAAGTGCCTCATTTTACATCATCTTCATCGTTGTTTGTCGTGGATGGCGAAACAAACGTTCCCAAAATATTTAATGTTAGGGAGTTTAACAATATATTTTTGAAACTGAAGAATGGCAGGGTAGAGGCTGATATGGAATAAGATAAAAGAGTTGCATCGGTGATGCAACTCTTTTATCTTTTATTTTCTTTCTGCTCTTTTTAGATTTCAGCGATAACCTCAACCTCAACAAGAACATTCTTTGGCAGTGTCTTTACAGCCACGCATGAACGTGCTGGTTTGCTTGTGAAGTATTCTGCATAAACAGCATTGAACGCAACGAAATCAGCCATGTCGCTAAGGAAACATGTGGTCTTGATAACCTTGTCAAATGATGTGCCAGCCTCGGCAAGAACAGCTGCAAGGTTTTTCATTACCTGTGTAGCCTGGTCGGTGATACCTTCTGCCTCAACATTGCCTGTTGCAGGGTTGATGGGTATCTGACCCGATGTGAACAACATGTTACCGCATTTGATAGCCTGTGAGTATGGACCGATAGCCTCAGGCGCGTTGCTTGTATAAACTTTTTCCAACATAGTTTTGAATTTTATAAGTTATATTTCTGATGTTTTAATCCCAAATCTTTAATCCGGCCTCTTTTAGAGCTTCTTTGATTCTGTTTGTGTGCTCAAAGTTACGTGTTTCGAGGTTGATGCGTATAAAGCAACCGTTGATGTCGGTGTTTGCGTTTGTACGCTCGTGGTGAACACCTATTACGTTGCCGCCGTGCTCGGCGATGATACGTGAAACGAGCAACAATTGACCCGGCTTGTCGAGGAGCTCCACTTTGAGAAGTGCGCTACGTCCTGCAGTCATCAAACCACGCTTGATAACTCTATCAAGGATATTTACGTCAATATTACCACCGGAAACGATACATACGACATTCTTGCCCTCAACGGGAACCTTGTCGAACATTGCGGCTGCAACAGCAACAGCTCCTGCACCTTCGGTGATAAGCTTCTGTTGTTCGAGCATCGATAGGATTGCAGAAGAAACCTCATCGTCGGTAACGGTTACAATGCCATCGACATATTTGCTGCAGAAGTTGAATGTGTTCTGTCCCGGCTCTTTCACAGCGATACCGTCGGCGATAGTTGATACTCCCGGCAGACGCTCAATCTTCTTGTGGTCGATAGAGTTCTTCATGCTTGGAGCACCTGCTGCCTGTACACCGTAAACCTTTATTTTAGGGTTGAGTGATTTGATTGCAAAGGCGATACCCGAGATAAGACCACCGCCACCGATTGGTACGATTACTGCGTCTATATCCTTTTTCTGCTCGATAAGCTCCAATGCTATTGTGCCCTGTCCTGCTATAACGTCAATATCATCAAATGGGTGGATGAATGTATAGCCATGCTCATCGCGCAACTCTATGGCACGTTTGTATGCATCGTCATATACTCCCTCTACAAGACATATGTCTGCTCCATAATTTCTTGTTGCTTCAACCTTAGAGATTGGTGCACCATCGGGGAGGCAGATGATTGATTTGATGCCGTTCTTTGTTGCAGCCAAAGCAACGCCCTGTGCGTGGTTGCCGGCAGAACAAGCGATAACACCCTTTGCTTTTTCCTCTTCCGACAGCTGTGAAATCTTGTAGTACGAACCGCGTACCTTGAAAGAACCTGTCAGCTGCAAGTTCTCCGGCTTTAGGAAAATATTACACTTTTTGTTGATGTTTGGAGCATGGATAAGCTCTGTGCGACGTATTACATCTTTTAGTACATACGAAGCGTGATAGATTTTGTCAAGTGTGAGCATGTTTCTGATAAGTTTATTCGCAAAAGTACAACTATTTTTAAATAGTTTGATAATAATGTTTAAGAAAAATGGAGTTGTTTTAGGAAAAACATATATATTTGTGGCGGATAATGGTGTGACTCAGGCAACAAACTTGTGTCAATAATAGGGAATCCGGTTTAAATCCGGAGCTATACCCGTAGCTGTAAGTTCCGATATGATTTGTGATATTCTTTAGCCACTGCTGTTTGCGGGAAGGCATCGCAAAGGAACAAGCCAGAAAACCTGCCTTATCTGTTTTGTTTTATTAAAAGTCTCGGGTAAAGACTTTTGTAAATTTGTTTTTATGCCACGTTCCTTTTATTGTAATAAGGTAGGTCTTCTGTGCCTATTATTATTTGTATATGCTATATCATCGGCCCAAGTTGTCGATACGGTGGCTTATAACCAATTGCTTGAATTGGAAGTCGTCTCTTCGGCAAAGCCCTCGTCTATATCCTCATCCTCGCCTTTGCAGGTTATGGAGCATGATGATTTTTTGCGTTCGGGAGCCATGTCGCTTTCCGACGCAGTAAAACGTATGACTGGCGTTGATGTTCGCGATTACGGTGGTCTTGGTGGTCTCAAGACTGTTTCGGTGCGTGGTCTTGGCGCAAAGCATACAGCGGTGAGCTATGACGGCTTGGTGCTTGCCGATGCGCAGAGCGGTCAGGTTGATATAGGGCGTTTGTCGCTTGAAAATATAGGAATGTTATCGTTGTCTATGCTGGGTAGCGACGATATCTTCAAAAGTGCTACCGAGCACGCTTCGGCATCGTTGTTGGCATTGCAATCTTTACGCCCCACAGCAAACGACTCTTATGTGCGTGTTCGCGCCGGCTCATTCGGTCTTGCCGATGCAACGCTTCATCACAACCATTGCTTTTCCGGGAATTGGTCGGGCTCTCTGCATGGAAACTATCTCCGTAGCGATGGTATGTATCCGTTTGTTCTTGTGAATGGCGAAAACAAAACAGTGGAGAAACGTCGCGACAGCGATGTTCAGTCGTTTAATGTCGAAGGAAACCTCTTTGGAACGATAGCCGATGGTGATTTGTCGGTGAAGATAAGTTTTTATGATTCGGAGCGTGGATTGCCAGGAGCTGTCAACCTATATAATAAGGAGAACCGTGAGCGTCTTTGGGATGATAATTTTTATCTTCAGGCGCATTACGATGTGCCCTTGAATAGATATTTTCAGCTGAAGGCGCGTCTGAAGTACGATTATCACTATTCGAAATATAAGGAGATAAACAAGAATTACGCTTCGGGACAACAGGTCGATGTCAACGAAAAGAATGAATTTTACGCCTCGCTTGGAGTCAAGTACACTCCGCTGCAAGGGCTGTCGTTTGCATTTACCTCGGACTTCTCTTATTCAACTCTTTACAATAATTTTGAGGACAGCAAGGCTCCGCGCCGCCTCAGTTCAATATCTGTGCTTGCCGCGCAGTACAATGTAGGCCGTTTTGTGGCAACGGCTACGCTCTTGGGTACGTATGTTTCCGACGCCGTCAAGTCGGGCATTGCTCCCGAACCTTATGCGCGCTTGTCGCCATCGTTATCGCTTATGTTTCAGCCGGTAGCATCATTCCCATTACGCCTGCGTGCTTCGTATAAGGATGCTTATCGCGTGCCTACATTTGCTGACCTCTATTATCTGCGTCTTGGTAACGTGGGGCTTAAACCCGAAAAAGCGTCGCAGTTCAATTTCGGCCTTGTTTGGAATGAGTCATTTGGTAGGGTAGTGAATTATGCTTCTGTTGCTGTAGATGGTTACTATAATAAGGTAAAAGACAAGATTGTGGCTTTGCCCACAATGTATGTGTGGCGAATGATGAATTTTGGTAAGGCTGATATTGCCGGTGTCGATGTTACAGCGCAGGTGGATGTGGCTTTCTCTCGTAAAATTTCTTTGTTGTTCGATGCCGGTTATTCATTTCAGCACGCAGTGGATGTTACCGATGCGTCGGCAAAGAACTATCGTCATCAGATGCCTTATACTCCGCGCCATTCAGGCAAGTTTACTCTCTCGCTTATGAATCCTTATGTAAATGTATCGTATATCTTTACGGCTGTTGGTGACAGATATATGTTGCCGCAGAATACATTGCGTAACAGAATTGACGGTTATACCGAACATTCTTTCTCTTTGAACAGGGATTTTGTCTTTGATACTTTTTCGTTGCGCCTTCAGGGTGAACTGTTGAATATTGGTAACAAACAGTATGAGGTTATACGCTATTATCCAATGCCGCGTTTCTCGTGGAGATTGTCTGCGCGTTTTTCTTTTTAATAATTTTTAATAAAATGTGACTATGAACAAGATTTTAAAAAGCAAGTCAGTGTTGTCGGTGGTAGTAGCACTACTGATTGTGGCATGTACGCCTGACGGTGGAGGTGGTGGTAATAACGTTGCCGGAAAAATCAAAGGGGTGTATTATGTCCTTAACTCCGGCGATTGGAAAAGTAATAATTCCTCGTTGACAAAATTCGATGACACAACAAGGAAAACAGAATATTTTGTATTTGAACAGCAGAATGGTCGTGGTTTGGGTAATACTGCCAATGATGTTGTTGTTAATGGTTCAAAAATGTATATTGCCGTTGCCGGAGAATCGACAATCGAGGTGACCGACTTGAATGCAAAATCAATCAAACAGATTAAGTGTAAAGCGCAACCACGCTATATGGCTGTTTATGGTGGTAAAGTGTATGTATCCTATTACGATGGTTATGTGGCACGTCTTGATACGGCGACATTGCAGGTCGATGCAAAAGTGAAAGTGGGGCGTAACCCCGAGCAATTGGCGGTTGTAGGTGACAAACTATATGTGGCGAACTCGGGCGGAATGGACTACAATACGGCGATTGGTTATGACAATACCGTATCGGTTATTGACCTGCTTTCTTTCAAAGAGGTGAAAAAAATAGAAGTAGTGCTCAACCCTTCAGTTGTCGTTGCTGCAGAAAATGGAGTTTTTGTTGCGTCATACGGTAATTATGCTGATGTGCCAAGTACTTTACAGTACATTGATTTTGACGGGAATGTTTCTGTAGTGAATAAATGTCAGAATATGACAGAGGTTTGCTATAATTCCGGAGTGCTTTACGGTTTCTTTTCGCAGTACGACGAAAATTGGAATGCAACAATTACATATATGTCGTATGACTCAACCGAAGATGTTGTCGAAACTCCTTGGATAAAAGAGGATGAATTGCCAACTCCGTATAAGGTGTGTTCGGCAGGGGAGTATGTTTGTGTTACATCGTCCGACTATGTCACCGATGGCGATGTCTATATTTATGACACAGACGGTATGCTTGCAGGAAAACTGTCGGCAGGGCTTAATCCTGTAAAAGTTGTAAAGCTTAAATAATCTGCCATACCTTATTATATATAATAGAGAAGTCTTATTTGGGACTTCTCTGTTATTTTTTTGAAAAAAAGTTTGAAAAATTTTTGTTTTTAAAATTTAATCACTACTTTAGCCGTGCAAAGAGTCGCTGATATGTTTTAATTCTTTTTGGTTTAGAATAGACGGCGCTGTTTCGCGGTTTTATCGATTTTAAGTCTTGAACTTGTTATGATTGCACATATTTTACCTGTGTGCTTAATTTTTTCTCGACTTTTTTTGAAAAAATCTTCGAAATAGTTTGCAGATATAAAAATTTGCCTTACCTTTGCACTCGCTTTCGGAAAGCAACGCGGTAACGCGGTTTTGTGAGAGCAAGATGATCCTTGAAACCATTCCATACAGACAAGCAGTACAACGTTCTTTGTTCAGGAGATTGAACGAAGAAAAAAGTGTAAAGTAAGGAACGAAAAACGAACCGTCGATTTTTAATAATTG
>JAEIGA010005183.1_pt1 | contig 20007 bp, 13 predicted proteins | sample 9270691 | NCBI WGS metagenome assembly JAEIGA01 (sample SAMN17057246, study PRJNA624740) | gut metagenome | biome: biome; isolation source: fecal sample | host: Bos grunniens | place: China: Xizang | collected 2019 | reverse complement strand
CGCGTTACCTGGACCGAACCTCTCGGCAATGTTAAAAATGGTCACTTCTTGACATTTGCTTATCGTGCTCAATATCGTTGGAACAATGCCGATAAGTACACCTATTCAGCCCCAAGTGATGTACTTAACAATATCGTATTGAATTATCTAACCGATGATAGATATTCTTATACCAATTTAGAAGATTTGTTTTATGGCTATAATTTTGAACAAAATGATAGTTTGACAAACATTTTCCGCAACGAATATTTCAATCAAGATATTCGCGTAGGTTATAAAAAGGTGAGCAAGGCATATACTCTCGACGCTGGATTATCACTTGTCCCAACTATGCAAAAGAGTCATAACATATCTAATCCCGACAAAGATATTCCTGAATCATGGGTGTGGAATCTTGCTCCATTCGTGCGTTACCGCTTAAAAATGAGCAAATCTCGCTCGTTGAACGTAAACTATATGGGCCGTTCATCGCAACCCACAATGGCACAAATACAACCAGTGCCCGACTACTCCGACCCATTGAATATTGTTATCGGTAATCCAAATCTAAAACCTACTTTCACACACAATGTGAATGTGAGATTCCAGGACTTTAACATGGAAGCACAACGCTCTATTATGCTCATGGGGTTTGTGCGCTACAATCAAAATAGCATAGTTTCAAATACTACGTTTGACCCCGAAACTGGTGGTCGCATCACAAATTATACCAACGCAAACGGCGTTTGGAACGCTCGATTGATGAACATGATTTCGATGCCACTGCGAAACAAAGCCTTCTCATTCTCCAATCACCTCTTTGGATTCTATAGCGCTACTGTAGGGTCTAATAATGGCAACCTCAATCGCAGTGGCTCGTTCATGGTCGGCGAATCATTCTCATTTGCTTGGCGTCCCGATTACTTCGAATTTGAATTGCGCCCATTCTATAATTTGCAAATTGTGCGCAATACTGTTCAAACTGCTTCAAATCGTGATGTTCACACCTATGGAGGTACATTCAATGCAACATATAATGCCCCATTCGGACTCTCTGTTAATAGTGAATTATCTTATTCAGGAACACAAGGCTATTCAGTTGGTGAACCCAATCAATGGTTGTGGAACGCCTCAATAGGTTATTCGTTCCTCAAAGGGAAAGCAGCAACAATATCTTTGAAAGCATTCGACCTTTTACAACAAAGAGAAAATGTTCGTCGCAACGTAACTGCTAACTATATTGACGACACTGAGTATAATTCATTGACTCGCTACTTTATGTTGAACTTCACATATAAGTTTAACACATTTGGAGCTGGAGAGCAACCCAAGAATCGCAATGAGCGCCGATGGGGTGGACATGGTATGCGTTAATTAAAAAAGTTTTCATGATAGTGTAGTAAAGGCAATGGCAACTCTCGTGGGGGTCGTTGCCTTTCATCTTTCACCCGTATTACCATAAACTACTCCATTTTTTGTAGATAATTCAAAATTAATGCGTAACTTGCACTCATAATTAGAAAACAAAACTTGAAAATGAGAAATTTTACTACAGTTAATGACATAGGAAACCTTCAAGATGCAGTGAAAGAGGCTCTTGAAGTAAAAGCAAATCGTTTTGCTTACAAACATCTTGGCGAGAATAAAACCCTTTTGATGATTTTCTTTAACTCATCACTTCGCACTCGTCTTAGTACTCAAAAAGCAGCCATGAACCTCGGCATGAATGTGATTGTGCTCGATGTTAATCAAGGAGCATGGAAACTCGAAACCGAACGTGGCGTAATTATGGATGGAGACAAGCCCGAACACCTTCTTGAAGCAGTGCCTGTGATGGGTAGTTACTGTGATGTTATCGGTGTTCGCGCATTTGCTCGTTTTGAGTCGAAAGCCGACGATTATGAAGAAAAAATCATCAATCAGTTCATAAAATACTCAGGGCGTCCAGTGTTCTCAATGGAGGCTGCAACACGCCACCCATTGCAATCGTTTGCCGACCTTATCACAATCGAAGAGCACAAAACTGTGGCTCGACCTAAAGTGGTGTTGACATGGGCTCCTCACCCCAAAGCATTACCTCAAGCCGTGCCCAATTCATTTGCCGAATGGATGAACGCTACCGACTACGAATTTGTCATCACACACCCTAAGGGATACGAACTCGCACCCGAATTTGTGGGCAATGCACGCGTAGAATACGACCAAGACAAAGCCCTCGAAGGCGCCGACTTTGTTTATGCAAAGAACTGGAGTGCCTATGCCGACCCCAACTATGGTAAAGTGCTTTCAACCGACCGCGCATGGACCATCACTACCGAAAAAATGGCGTTAACCAACAACGCATTCTTCATGCACTGCTTGCCTGTGCGTCGCAACATGATTGTGAGCGACGATGTGATTGAATCTCCACGCTCGCTTGTGATTCCCGAGGCAGCCAATCGCGAAATCTCAGCACAAGTGGTATTGAAACGCATTCTTGAAGGACTTCAATAAAAGCAACACAATATAAAAGCAACAGCCACTCCAATAGGGGTGGCTGTTGTTATATATGGTTGAGTATAAGCACAAAAAAGGGCAAGCTTACTACATCGCACCGCTACGACCTGGTACCGCTGCTTCGATCAAGACCTGACGGAGTTCCCAGGGAGCTGGTCGTGTAGGACTTACCCATGTGCAAAGGTACAACTTTTTTTTATACTACACAACACACAATCGCATTTTAATGAATTTAAGGAGTTAATAGTAAATATCTCGAAGTTGAGAAACCCTATTTGACTTCATTCCCTCTTTTTCAAAACTCGGGAAAACATGAAATCTCAACTCAAAACATGACGGATTATGTGAAAATACGACCCAAACCAAAAGGGAAAATGTGAAAAATCACACCAAAAAGTAACGGATTGTGTGAAAATTTTCACCTAAATCACAGCTAATCAACCTATTGAGTCTTTACATAAAAATCCCCCCATAAAACTACAAAAAAAATGAGAGCAATTCTGCGAAAAATTACCCTCATTATATCACTATATTATCTAAACAATCGGCACTGTTTTCTCAATGACCTTTTAGTTGAACAGGTATAACCTCCATCTTGGCATACACATTTTCCCATGAGGGATTTGGGTTATTTATCCCCCCTCATTATTAATCAATAGTACATTCAGAACTAGCTACTCGCCATTATCTATTCCTTGGATTTCTTAGTTTCATTTTCTAAATTATTAATACGTTCTTCTAATGCTTCAAGCTTCCGTTTATTATTTATATATTCTTGAATACAACACTCTTCATAAAAATCCGATAATCTATAAACAAAGTAAATACATACAAAATAAGTCATTGTTAGACACAAAACAAAAATAACTATATTTTTGATATCTTTTGAAAAGATTAAAGAAACAGCTAATGCTATTATATATCCTATTGATATCCACAAGATTTGCCATTTCGGTTTTTTACAATCTCTCAAACTAGAACACATTTTATCTTCACACATAATCGTTAATTATTTTAATTTTAAAACATTTAAAACTTCTCGCCTTGTTTTTCTCTCTTCACAATAATAAGTATAAATCGCTTTTACTATTGCAAGTTTTTCTTCTTCATTACTATTTAATGGAATCATAGATTTTGCAATTTCCTCTAAGGCATTCCTATTATTTGTATATATTTCCAATCTATCATGGTTTGGAAAAGAAAAAGCTCGGTTCTCATTAAAATACATAAGGCTTATAATATATCCTATATATCGAGCAACTTCCCATTTAATAAAATCTGCTAAGTAAGCTCGATTAGAATTATCTTTAATACATTCTTCTAATGCATTTGCTGAATTATTAATATTTCGAATGTGCACTCTTAAAAGTGACAGTTGCTTAAATTCATCAATAATAATATATTCGTCGGATTTATCCGACATAAAAAAAGAGTGATCCACAATCTTTAAATTAGTAAAATGCACCTTAGATGGTATAAACGTTTCGTTTTCATTCATTTCCTCTTGAATTCTTAAGAGAACATTCATGTTTGCAATAATATGTCTTCTTAATTCATCCACAGCATTGCTAAACATATCAGTAAGTTTTCGCTCTTTATCTTGTTCCGTTTTAATATTCCTATACCTTGTTGCGATCCAACTCAACGCAGCACCAGCAAAGGCCAATCCAAGACTATGTACCACATCATTACTATCCTTAGATGGCATAACAAATGCCAACAAAATTATTAATGCCAATAATGTTATTATAAAAACATAAAACTCTGATATCTTAATTTTTCTTTTTACTTGAAAATTATATGCTTTCTCTTGCATACAACTTACAACATCTACATATCCTCGTCTTGCTTCTATCTCGCAGATTTTTTCTATTACAGATATATTTGATTTATATTCTTCGCTCTCATCAAACTTTTGATATTGGCTTTCTTCTTTATATGCATCTATTGCTATTCTCAAAAATAAATCTTGCACGTGTGCTTTTTGAAAAGTGTCTAGCAAACAATGCAAAAAGAATCCATTATCAATCTTGTGATACCATTGTTTTTTATAGCGAAATGTTCTTGTTTTTATTTTTGCTAAAATGTTTTCTATTGTCAATATCTTAACTACAAGATACCGACTTATCACAACACTTGCATCTTTTTCTAATTTATTTTCAATCTGTCCATACAAACCCATTAAAAGTGTTAAATATGCAGGCCGTTTGCCCATAAAATCAATTTCCTTCGTTTTTGCGGTAATTGAACTTTGATGTTTTCGATATGAATGTGTTGTTTTGTTAAGTGACACGACTTTGACATTCCTTCGACACAAATTAATTATCTCTGGAAAATCTTCAAAAGAATCATTTTCAATAAAAAAATTTACCATTTTTCTATGACTCCCAAAATATTGCAATAGGTCATCATAATACTCACGCAATACACTTATGCGATAACTCTTTGTCCATCCAAGACTATCTGCAAAACATAAGTACCCAGGTTTTAAGTCTATTCGGTTTGCGCCATCTAACTTTTCTACTAATTTATTATGTATTAAACCGCCGCGATTAACAATATCTAAATTCTTTTGACCAATAATCTTAAATTTTGTTATGCATACTTGTGAGTTCTTTTCTCTCAAACGATTAACAATATCTTTAATCGAATCTTTATTCGTTAGAAGGTCATCATCATCAAGCATCACAACAATATCATTTTCATCTTGACTTAATTTTAATACTATTTGTCTGATATTATATAATGCATGTGCAGCGCCTCTACTATTGGCAGAATAGAATAAAATTTGTGAAAAGCAATCTCCCCCGTCTTTTTTATACTCGTTAACGATATTCTTACAAAATTTGGGGAGAGGTGCTGTTTGAGGCTTTGAAGACATTTTCCACCAACAATCTTGCAAAATAACAATGGTAATATTAGGATAAGTTTGACTAAGTACCGATTTTAATGCATCACAAAAATATCCATAATTCTGTTTTGAAAAATATGGACTATAAAATTGCAGTTTGGTTCGAATTAAAACATATACGTGATTCATAATATATTCCTTTCCCACAAATTTCTTGAATTAATTTGATATTAGCAAATATCATTCACAAAAATGCAATTAATCTTTCAAGGAAAAAGAAAGGTGGAATGCATACACTCCACCATCAAGACATGGCATACCATGTCCATACACTTTTCCCTCTCCCTTTTTTGATCTTTTCTACTTATAACTTATTATCACAATAGCCTTTAATACCTCTCTACTCCGATACTAATACCCCTCTTTTGACGACATTTCAGAGATTGGTTTGCGTTGGTGTGTGCGATGTGTGTCGGTGGCATATCCAAGTGATACGACCATTAATACGCGTTTTGTGCGTGGAATTTTTAGCAGTTGACGTAGTTTCTTTTCGTCAAACCACCCAAGTATGCATGAGCCCAATCCCTCTTGCGTTGCCGCTAAGGTGATGTGTGATGATACTATGCCACAATCTATCAAAGGGAAGTGTTTATTTTTTATCCACCCTCCAAGACGTGCTGTAAAATTGGGCAATTCTTGCACGATAACAATAAATGCTGTCGCTTGGTCAACCCATTTATTCATGCCTATTGAGGTGAGTGCTTGCGCCACTTCAGCACGGCGTTGCTTGTCGGTTACAGTGATGAGGTGCCATGGCTGAGAGTTGCATGCCGAGGGAGCTAAGCGTGCAGCCTCAATGATACGTGCAAGTTTATCGGGCTCTACCTCACGGGTAGAATCGTACGCACGACAACTCTGACGCTCTTCAACCAATTGATAAAAATCCATCTTGATATTTATTATTTGTTTTGAAATTCCATCAAACGGCTCAAATATTTGCCAATGATGTCAAATTCAAGATTCACACGAGTTCCGGCTTCGATATGTTTGAAGTTGGTGTGTTCAAAGGTGTAAGGGATAATTGCCACACGGAAACTATTGCGCTCTGAGTCACACACCGTGAGGCTCACTCCATTTACTGTTACCGAGCCTTTTTCTACTGTAACATACCCTTTTGATGCCATTGCTGGGTCCACCTCATAAACAAATTTATAGTAGTGACTACCATCGGCTTCCTCAACACTTTCACACACTGCAGTGCAGTCAACATGGCCTTGCACAATGTGTCCGTCGAGGCGACCATTCATCAACATACTGCGTTCGAGGTTAACCAAATCTCCTACTTTCAAGCCCCCGAGATTGCTACGGTCGAGTGTTTCTTGAATTGCGGTTACAGTATAACTATTATCGTCGTTTAATGACACTACAGTGAGGCAAACACCATTGTGAGCCACTGATTGGTCGATTTTTAATTCATTTACAAATGAGCATGTCAACGACAAATGTACGTTACCACCATCACGTTCAATAGCCACCACTTGAGCAGCCTCTTCAACAATTCCTGAGAACATATATCTTTTATCTTTAGTTTTTATTTATAATGCAAAAATAGTTATTTGTATTGAGAGTTGAAAATGAATTACCCCAATCAACATCATTTAAGAATAATTTTGAACACAATCAATCTCCAAAATTGGATATCTGACGCTGATTTAGTAATTTTGTGGTCAATATTTTAATGCGTAAAATCTAAAATCACTTATAATGTTAAAATCTAAAGTTTACAAACTTTTCATCGCTGTAGCCCTTATGACTTCTTCTTCGTGGATTTCTTGGGCTAATAATGGCGTTATCTCTGTCACAACACCATCGGGACGTGTCGTTACTGCTACAGCAATCAACGACAACATCATCAAAGTAACAAACGCTAAGATTGGCGAGGTTGTGCCACAATCTCATTCTGCAATTCTTGCCCCTCAAAAATTCAATGGCAAGGTTTCGGAAACAGGTAGCGTAAAAGTTCTCACTACTACAAATATTGATGTTGTTCTAAACGAAAAAGATGGTAGCATCTCTATCAATGCCGGTGAAGACCGCATGGTTAGTGACAATGGTGTGCGCACTGTTGTTGATGGCAAACAAGAATTTGCGTTATACACTTCAGGTGTAGGGTCATACTATGGTGCTGGTGAACGTGGACATAGCCTTAAGCTCAATGGCGATACACTTGTGATGTATAACAAGCAAAACTATAGTTATATGAAAGGCGAAGAGCGCATTAACCAAATGAATATCACAATGCCTCTATTCATTTCTTCAAATGGTTATGCTGTGCTTTTCGACGACTATGCTGCTGCCGAAATGATTATGAGCAATCCAGTGAAATACATTACCGAGGGAAAAGAGCCTGTTTCATACTATTTCATCAATGGTGGTGGCAGTCTCGAAGGCGTGATGAAAGAATACACTCTTCTTACAGGCCGTCAAGAACTTCCTCCATTCTGGGCAATGGGATATATTACATCTAAATATGGTTACAAAACCGAAGCTGAGACTCGTGGTGTAATCGACACTCTCAAACGCGAGGGTTACCCTGTTGACGGTGTTGTTCTCGACCTTTACTGGTATGGTAAGGAAGAGGATATGGGACGCCTTGCATGGGATCCAATCCAATGGTCAACTCACAAAAACATGCTCTCTGACCTCAAAAAGAAAGGTGTAAATACTATCATCATCTCTCAACCTTATGTATTGACCAATGGTCGTGCAATCGACAACTACAATGAATTGTCATCAAAAGGTATGTTCTGCCGCGATTCAGTAGGCAACACTCACGAAGTAACGATTTGGGTAGGTTCGGGTGGTATGTTTGACGTATCTAACCCCGACACTCGTCAATGGCTTCGCAATCGCTACAAACAACTCACCGACGAAGGTGTTGGTGGCTGGTGGGGCGACCTCGGCGAACCTGAAGTACACCCATTCTCAATCTATCACCACAATGGCAAAACTGCACGCGAATATCACAACTTATATGGTAACGAATGGAGTCGCATCATCTACGACCTCTACAAAGAGGAGTACCCCAACACACGTCTTATGACTATGATGCGTGGTGGTACTGCTGGTCTCCAACGCTTCAGTGTATATCCATGGTCAACCGACGTGTCACGCTCATGGGGAGGTCTTCAACCTCAAGTAACAATTATGCTCAACTCTGGGTTAAGTGGTATGGGTTACATGAGCCACGACGTAGGTGGTTTCGCAATCGACCCCGAAAACCCTGTTGACCCCGAACTTTATGTTCGCTGGTTGCAACTCGGCACATTCTCGCCAATTCTTCGCACACACTCACAACAAGTGGCTGAGCCATATAAATACCCCGAGCAACGCGACATCATTCTCGATCTCATCAAAGAAAGATATCGTTGGTTGCCTTACAACTATACCCTTGCTTACGAAAATGCGTCACAAGGTCTTCCAATGGTGCGTCCACTCAACTTCTACAGCAAACAAAATACAAAATTTGACAACATTGACGACCAATACTTATGGGGACGCGATGTGATGGTGGCTCCAGTGATGACACAAGGCGCTACATCTCGCAACATCACATTCCCTTGCGGACAATGGGTTGACTACAACAACCCTACAAAAGTGTATGGCTGTAGCGAAACCGTCAACTACGCTGCTCCACTCGAAGTATTACCAATGTTTGTGCGCGCAGGTGCATTCATTCCTCAAGCCGACTATAAAATGGGAAATACAGGCGATTACACCAACGACCGTTATACGGTGAAATATTTCCCTATTGATGGCGTGAAATCAAGCTACACAATGTTTGAGGACGACCGCATGTCAACTCGCTCACTTGCCGACAATGCTTATCGACTCATCACTTTCAACGGCGATGCGACTGCTAATACTACAACCATCACTCTCAAAAGCGAAGGCGAATACGCAGGAGCAAAAGCATCAAAGAAAATGACAATCGAACTCAATGGCATTACTGCAAAACCAGCAAAAGTGACTGTAAACGGCAAAAAAGCGTCGGTAAAATACAATGCAAAAGCCTCAACAGCTACAATCACATTCAATTGGAACGTAGCCAACGAAGCCACAATCGTTGTAAATAAGTAAAATCAATTCCATACAACAACAAAAGGATTGGGCCGTAGCCCAATCCTTTTGTTTATAACAATTATCTTTGTTTACCCAATAAATTCCCAATAATTATCGGGCGAGACGAGTTGGAATGTTGAATTTGGATATGCTTTGGAAAACGCTTGTGATAGCTTTCCTTTTCGGCGAGGATTCCATTTAAACTCAAATGTGTGCAATACACCGTCTTCTTCTTCAATCAAATCCACCTCACTTTGATCGTGCGTGCGCCAAAAATATAATTGCGCATAACTTCCTATATATGAATTGTGTTTAACTCGTTCGCTAATCATAAAATTCTCCCACAATGCACCAACATCTGTACGCATTTCAATAGGTGCGAAATTAGAAATCACAGCATTGCGTATGCCATTGTCATAGAAATATATTTTTTTACCTTTCTTTATCTCATTACGCATATTGCGACTAAATGACGATAACCGAAATACTACAAAACATTTTTCCAATAAATCTATATAATTCTCTACCGTTTCTTTGTCAACTCCCAACATATTCCCCAGTTCATTATACGACACTTCGCTACCAACTTGCAACGCCAATGCTTTTACCAGATTTTGCAATAATTCAGGTTTCTTGATTCCTTTATATGATAACAAATCCTTATATAAGTAATTATTAGCCAACGAAACTAGCGTTCGTTTCGCATCGGCTGGTTCCATAACAACTTCGGGGTACATCCCATATATCAGTCTATTACCCAACAATCGATGTTCTTCTCTTTGTGATGAGTAATCAGCCAATTCTCGCATTGAAAACGGATATAGATTATATTCAATAGTGCGACCTGTAGCAGGTTCATTAACTCGATTTGCAATATCAAATGATGATGACCCAGTTACTATCACTTGTGTATCCAATTTTAAATCACCTATCATCTTTATTGTGATACCAATATTTGCCACACGTTGAGCCTCATCAATAAATGCAAGGTCATATGAAGACAACAACTGAGACAATTCAGTAGTAGTACGATTTTCTAGCAACAATCTATCATCGGCATTATCACAATTCAACGATAACACCTTTTTCCCTACTTGATCTATTTGCGATAACAAGGTTGTTTTTCCCACTTGGCGAGCGCCTAAAATCACCAAGACTTTCTTTTTTTGGAAATCTTTTAATATTTGTCGTTCTATTTTCCTATCAATCATAATATTAATTTTGCAACAAATATAAATCTTTTTTACCAAACCGCCAAATTTACCCCTAATTTTTCGGTCATAACCACTAAATTACCCCCTAATTTTTCGGTTACAACCACTAAATTACCCCCCTAATTTTTCGGTTTGACCACATTTAAGTATAAAACTTAGTATATTAAGATTAAAAGAATTGTCACACTATCTATTTTTCAACTTGACAAAAAATCGTCGTTTTCTCTTTTTCTATGACTTTTTTATCGGTTCGGTATGAATAATGACATGGGTAGTATTAAAGTGTTGTTTTAGTTTTTGCTCTACAATTGATGTTATTGAGTGAGCATCGGTAAGGGTCATTTGTCCGTCTAATCGTATATGCACCTCAATAGCAATTCCGTTGCCAATGCGACGGGTGCGAAGATGATGAGGTGTTTCTACACCCTCTACCGAAAGGATAATTTGCATTATCTCATCCTCTACATCATCGGGCAATGAGTGTTCTAAAAGCTCTTGCATGCTCTTTTTGAGTATGTCTATGGCTACTTTCGTGATGAATGCACTAACAACAATGGCTGCCAATGGATCGAGAATTCTCCATTTTTCACCTAAAAAGATTGCTCCACCAATACCCAATAGTGAGCCTATCGATGAAAACACATCGCTGCGATGATGCCATGCATTTGCGATAACTGCCTGCGATTGTAACGACTTGCCTTTGTGTAATGTGTATTGATAAACACCCTCTTTGAATATTATAGACACTACTGCTGCAACGAGTGCAATCATTCCTGGTGCTTCCAACACCTCTCCTCGACACACTGCGGCAATAGATTTTGCACCACTCGCAAATATGCCTATTGCAACGCCCAACAATACGAGCCCAATTATTGCTGTAGCAAGTGTTTCGTATTTTCCGTGACCATAACCATGCGTACGGTCGGCTGGTTTGGCCGATATTCGCACAAAGACTATCACTATTACATCGGTAACAAAATCAGAAAGAGAGTGTACGGCATCAGCTATCATTGCTGCACTATGCCCCGCAATCCCTGCTACAAACTTGAATATCAACAATAGAAAGTTGACGACACTTCCCACTATCGTTACCTTATAGATACCTTTTTCTCTATCAGCTTTGTCCATTATAATTAGTTGTTAGAGATGCAACAACCTTCGTAACACAATGGTTTATAATCCGAAGAAGCAACTCACATATGCCGAGTAGTGATTATCTGCTCCTGGAGCTGATAGAATTGACATGCGCACATTGGGAGCAATTTTTACATATTTACCCAATTTGATCTGTGTGCCAAGTATTGCCGCATTTTCATCCTTTGATATATTCCAATCATTATGTGATGAAAGGTTATCGTAACGAGCATATATATCAACCATATTGCTCACTCTTGCCGAACCATATACCGACAAGCCATATTGGTCTTTATCTTTTGCAAAACCAGCGTTTTGATATATATTATACTCGGCACCGAGTGAGAAATATTTGTGTTTATATCCCACAAATGCAGCCCAGTTGTACGCATTACTTAATTCGTTGACCGACGATTCATTTATCGAGCCATAAAGTCGCAATGTGAGACCTTCCACAGGTGTGAATGTGGCACCTAAACCATATTGCAATCCATCTTTCACTTGCACCTTTTTATAGCCCTCGCCATTAACGATAATTGCATCAGCACTCACCCAATTATTAAACTTATATGATGCTGAGATACCGAGGTCGGCACTACTTCCAAATTTATATTCATCTTGAAATGATTTCATAATATATCGGTAGCCCCAGAATTTCTCTTGTACGCCAAATTGAGTAGTTGAAATCATACCTCCGTTAAGAGTTAATCCTCCTGTTTTCCAGGTGACTTGTGCATTTTTAATGTATGCGATATAGTGATAGTCATCGACTGCCTTTGACTTCCCTACATCAAGCACCGCTTTCACTTGCAATCCTTTACCAAAATTATATTCATATCCTAAGTAACTGCGATCGAGTTCAAAACCACGATCATCATTATCAACGCCAAAGCCAGTGTGAGCATTAGCAAAAATCCTAACAATTGCTTTCCCTTTTGGCTCTTCTTTTGTTTCTTGTGCTAAAGCATTTGCACACATTAGCGCTAAAATGCTCAATGTCAATAATATTTTTTTCATGTTTTAATTTTCTATGATTATTTTATCTAAGTGAATTTCACCACAGTACAAAATTAGCAAAATTATTTGACTCTACACCAAATTTATTATCTACCTTTGCAATCACAATTAATGGCACGAAAAAGATGAACGCACTCGAATTTGCAGAAAGAATAATGCTAAACCTACCCTATGACCCCAATGAGCAACAAATACAACTCATTGCGGCGTTGGCGCGTTTCTGCTCCCCTCTTTCTCCTCAAGACTCAGTGTTTATGCTCAACGGCTATGCTGGAACTGGGAAAACATCACTTACTGGAGCGCTGGTGCGTTCGCTCAACGAGGTAGGTATTACCTCCGTACTCCTTGCTCCTACTGGACGTGCGGCTAAAGTGTTTGGCCGATTTGCTAAGCACCCTGCCTACACTATTCACCGCAAAATATACCGACAAGCATCATCGGGCGAAGCTAATTCATACATCGCCATGGTGGCAGAAAATAAACATCGCAACACAATTTTCATCGTCGATGAAGCATCTATGATTGGTTCGCGTGGCGATAATGGTAGCGACCTACTTGAGGACTTGATTCACTATGTGTATTCGGGTGAAAATTGTCGATTGATACTCCTTGGCGACACGGCACAGTTGCCACCAGTAGGGTGTCAATTCTCACCAGCCATGACCGTAAACGTATTAAAATCATTTGGATTGAGAGTTACTCGTGCCACACTCACTGCCACAGCCCGACAAGCATCAGACAGTGGTATTCTATATAATGCTACATGGTTGCGACGTGCCATGCTCACCGACCCACTTCCTACGCCAACATTAATGGCATCAAGATTTGCCGATGTGATTCCAGTGTTAAGCGAAGACCTCCCCGAAGTGCTCAACGAGGCATACAGCCGCGATGGCATAGAGGAAACAATTCTCGTTACACGGTCCAACCAACGTGCAGTAGGTTTTAATCTCGCAATTCGAGGAAATATCCTTGAAAAAGAGGAATATCTATGTCGCGACGAACTCGTATTGGTAGCCAAGAACAACTATCTATGGAGTGCCAAAGTAAAAGGTATTGACTTTATTGCCAATGGAGATGTGGCATTGGTAACAAAAATTTATGGCACCGAAACAAAGTATGGTTTTCTCTTTGCCGACGCCAAAATTCAATTTCCTGACCGTGACATTGAACTCGATGCCAAACTCCTTCTCTCGACTCTTGCCTCAGATGCACCAGGATTGACAGCTCAACAATCATCGGAATTATACCAGTATTGTCTCAACAATCCCGACAACTTTGCTCCTAACACACCAATGTCAACGCGAGTCAAAGCACTTAAATCCGACCCATATTTTAACGCTCTACAAGTAAAATACGCCTATGCCGTCACATGTCACAAAGCGCAAGGAGGACAATGGCGAAATGTTTTTATCGATATGGGATATATCGCACCCGAAGCGCAAGGGATGGAGTTTTATCGTTGGCTCTACACCGCTATTACTCGCGCCACCCACCGCCTCTACATCATCAACCCATCGGTAGAAGTAAAATAAGAAGTTCTATAAAAACAAGAAAGGTAGCATGCTAGCATGCTACCTTTCTTATATCACGTTAAATATTATTCGCTAATTAGACGACCTTCTCCATCTGTATATTTTTTACAAATAATCATGATTAAGTCAATCAATGTCCAAACTCCACAACCACCAAGAGTCAAAAGTTGGATTACACCATTTACAGTCTTACCTACATAGAAACTGTGAACTCCAAGAGCTCCGAGGAACCAACACAATAATAGAGTGGTCAACCAAGATTTTTCACTTTTTTCCATAATACAAAATTTATTCTTCCATTGTACCTAAATGGAATAGGGTTATTAATTTAAGATGAGGCACACATCTGTTAATTATCTATTGCAAATTTAGACATTTTTTTATAAAAAACAATCAAATTTTTTATTTTTTCACTAAATCTTATTTTTTATTACTATTTCATGCAAAACATAACTATTTACACTTTTACAAGGTCAATAATCAATCTTTTTATTGTAAACAAATTTCAAAGTAATCTTTCCAATATTCAGTATTTCGTAATATCCACCATGCAAGCATCAAGACTCCTAATATAATTATTACAATAGGATGACTTAGTTTTGAAAATATTCTCTTTGCTCGTTCAGTAGGCAATATTGACACACATCCTAATATCATCATGTATGGCAACATCATACACAAATATGGATTCATCCAAAATACCTGTTTAAAATCTCCGTTAAATGCGGCTACAACTGCTCTTTGCAATCCACATGCAGGACAATCTAATCCTGTAACCAATTTAAAAGGACATTTCAACATAAAAGTTCCCTTAACTATAAAATTAATGAGCATTATCAATGCAAGAATTATCAACCCCCACATACAACTCTTTAATTTGCTCTTTGTTTTTGCATTCATATCAGAATCTATTTGATGCGAAATAACCTATAATCATTTACAAATATAGGAATTTTTTTAGCTTGCTTGTTCTTATTCCTTTAATGAAATTTCTTTTTTTAGTTTATATACAACAAATCGGGCTGGTCGATTGACTAGCCCGATTCTATTTAAACTTTATTTTCTTAACAAAAACTTTAGAAGCTTTGTTACATTGAACTTTAATGAATACACCATTTTCATGGTAGCAACTTTAACCCCTTGGAGATTGTATAATTCAATAAGAACATTGTTACTATCGATTTCAACACATTTAAATATAAAACTTATGTTATTCTCACAAAGTTTTTTGCCTATAATTATTTCTATTTCTTCACAATCTTTGCTACGCTGTTGTTGATATTAGCGAAATAGATACCTGCTGGAAGATAAGAAAGATTTACTCTTGCTTTATTTCCATCAATAGTATAGTCAAATTGCACCATTGCACCTGCCATGTTGTAGATTGCAATTGATTTTATATCTTGTTGCGATTCAATTGTAGCTTCATCTTCAACAGGATTAGGATAAATGCGAAGTGATGCTACACCATCGGCAACGATTTCTTCTACGCCTGCACTTTTGTCGTAAAGACGATACACTGCCATGCCATTTGATGGGCAATACAAATAGATATAAAAACTACTTTCATCGATTTGCTCAGCAAAGAGCCAGTTGAATGTAGAATAGTTACCACCAGTTGCATAACCAAGGTCGCCAATAGGATCAACCGATGTGATTACCTCTTCGTCGGTCCAATTGCGCACGGTAAAACCTCCTTTATAGTTTGCCCCTGATGGATGCACAAATATTTCATGACCTGAAAGAATGAAATAATCACCCCCGCCCGAGGTGTTGCGTGATGGAGCTGTTGTTGTGCCACGACCTGTGAGCATACCCTCATTTGCACCACCTACATAACGGTAGAAACCACCTGAACGTACATTATAAATCCACTCTTCGGAGTTGTTATCAATTGGAATTACAAAACCTGCAGCAGTGCCCTCTAACGAAACATAGTCAGAAGCGATAACCTCTTCAACTTTTCCTTTTGCGATAGAGATAAGGTTAACACGTTCTTGCTTATTGGGGTACATATAAATAAAACCACCATTGCCAAGCACATCGCCCGAAGCCGAAATAAAGTTAGTTTGACCAGTAATAGGAATAGTAACATCCAACGTAATGGCTTCGCCAGGATTATCAACTGTTGCACCCGAGGGATAAATTATAAATTTATGTTTGCCATCGGTGTTTTTATCGTCGCGAATAATAACATTGCCAGCATCGTCAACCGCTGTTCCCCAACCACTACCACCAGGGATACTACCTATACAACCAGTACTATTGAATAAATAACACTTCTTGTCAACACAATCATTTACATAGAATGTACCTTTATATGCAGCACCTTGTTGAGCGTTTGTGCCATCGATATGTTCGGGAGCGTTACCCTTGTTGCGTGAATTTTCCCACACGAGTTCGAGTGCGAAATCAGCATTTGGCGATGGAGTGAGCGATTTCCCTTTTACGATATATTTTCCCAATCCTTCCATTTCAGAGAAGTGATATAGCACGATATCACCATCGACATACTCAATACCAGTAAACGCGTATGCGCTGATGCCCTCAGTTGCCGAACTTGGATTGGGCACAGCAAAAGAGACAGCCTTTGATGCGTCGATTCCACCCGACACATTATACATCTTAAACTCCAAACCAGCACCATAGTTAGCAGAATATGAGTACACTTTGTTAGCAAGACGAAGGAATGAATGACCTTCGGCTTCTTTGTCAAGGACACCCTCTTTCCATTGTGAATGCAATGCCATAGGTTCGCCTTTTTTGTCCCAATCAAAAGAATATTGTATAGGTGTGATAGACTTACTATCAATCATGATGTTATTACGAGAAAATGGGGTAACCATAATCGATGCATCTTCGCCCCATTTTGTTGCATTGTAATTAGAATGGTCCGAAGCATAAGTTGTAGCGGTAATTGCTCCATTTGAGACCTTCGTACCAAGGAAATCATATTGATTTGTGCCCTCAATATTCACCATTGAATATAGGTATAAATCATTCATTTTACCACTCACGGCAAAACTTTTACCTACTGTCAACGCGCTCTCCACCTCAAATGGCATATTGGATTTTGCTTGCGACACCAACAGCACTGGAGCAGCATTATCATCGGCCCATTTATACACTTTCCACACTGCATCATCAGTTGAATCGGGATTCATAATCACCTGATTACAACCGAGCAATACTCCATCGGCACTAAATGCTATATCATTAAGATTATCAACACCAATCAAGTCCATTCTTTTAATTTCCTCTCCTGTTTCAGCATTTACAACCGATAAAATAGGCTTCAAATCGGCATCTTGAGCAAGCACATACCACTTGCCATTGCGCATCAACGCACGGCGCACTTTCATGCCCTTTATATGTTCAGGCACAGCGGCATTTGCCACATATGTAGGTTCGTAATTACCTCTAATTGCACCCGCTTGTTCGGGATAATCAGTGAGATTGGGTGGGAAAAGAACATCGGGATTAAGTTCGGGAAGTTCCGATGGCTCGAGATAGTCGGTAGTGATAAAATCACAACCATAGTTGCCATATGTTTTATATGCATTTGCAGTGTTGCACGACCATGCATTTACCTTCAATCCAGCATCGTGGTAACGGCGCACACCATCTTTTGTGATTTCAGCACCTACTCCCACTCCCATGTGAATGCCACGCTCACTACACCACAACAAACTGCTTTCGAAACTTGAAGAGTAAACCAAAAGCATCAATTGAATATCGGGATAATTGTCGTGGATATATTGTAGACATGGTTTCATTGATGTGAAGATGTAGCACGAATTGCGAAAACCTTTCTCTTCAATGAGTTTGATGAGATTGGGAATACCTGATGTGTCATTCGAATTTATACCAGTAGCCCATTTTAATTCTATGATAGGAATGAGATTATACTCCTTACAGATGTCGAGATATCTCTCAAATGTGCATAATTTGCCAGTGTATGTCACACCACCTCTTGTTTGTGTCAAAGTTTCGGCTTGCAATGCCTCGAGAGTGCTACTTGCAATTGTAAGCGTGCCACCCCAACTTGTCAAGTCGTCGTTATGACAACACACATGCACACCATCCTTGGTAACTTTCACATCGGTTTCAAGGCAGTGATACCCTTTTTTCGCACCATTGATAAATGCTTCGGCAGTGTTTTCTACTCCCCACCAGCTTCCACGGTGGCCTATTAATTTGGGTTGTGCAAACGCTGTGGTTGCCACTAATGCGCACAACAGCAAAAGATAGATTTTCTTCATATTGGCTGATTTAAGTATTAATATTTTCGTAAATATACGAATATTTTGCGACAAACAACCTATATGAGTAAAATTTTGAGTAACTTTGAACTCTGAATGAAAATTTTCAAGCAACATATACAATTTCTATTCGCCGTGGTTGCAACTATAACCTTAGTTGCATGTGCGAGTATTGGACGCCCTGAGGGTGGCCCTCGCGATGAGATGCCACCAGTTTTCATTGGCAGCACCCCTGCTCCTGGCGCCACTAATGTGTCGTTAAAACGTGTCGAACTCGTTTTTGATGAGAATGTTCAGGTTAGCGATGTATCAAATAAGGTGGTCATTTCACCTGCCCAAAAGGCTATGCCATCAATCATTACGAGTGGCAAAAAAGTGATTGTCGAACTTCGCGATACTCTCATACCCAACACCACCTATACACTTGACTTTTCAGACGCTATTCGCGACCTCAACGAAGGGAATCCCATTGATGGATTTGCACTCGATTTCTCAACTGGCAATGTTATTGACACACTACGTGTGTCGGGCATGTTGTTTGAAGCACGCAATCTCGAACCTGCACAAGGTGTTATCGTAGGGGTACATAGCAATCTCGCCGACTCAGCAATCTCAACGCTCAAACTCGAGCGCATTGCCAAAACTAATCAGTTGGGACAATTCACCATAAGGGGACTTAAACCTGGTGAGTATCACATATTTGCCCTCAATGACAAAAATCGCGACTACCGCTGGGACCGCACCGAAGATGTAGCATTCTTCGACACAACGGTATCCCCATCAGTCGTTCCCATTGAAGTATTTGACACTCTTCGCGCTGTTAACGGCACCGACTCTCTTGTGGCTCGCCAAGGTACAAAATATCTCCCTAACAACGTATTGTTGACTTGGTTTAACGAAGGGTGGGCAGCTCAATATCTCAAGGACTACAAACGTCCCGAACGTCGAAGACTCACATTTAATTTTGCGACCAAGTCCGACACTCTCCCCGTAATCACTATTGCTAATGGGCCTAAGGCTGGACTCGAAGCAAAAGATTGGGCTTTGCTTAATGCCAACGCAACTCTCGACTCTCTCGAATATTGGATAAAGGACTCGGCAATACTCGCGCAAGATTCTCTATTTGTGGCTGCTAGATACCTTCGCACTGACACAAATGAAAATCTCACTTGGACCACCGACACCCTTAAACTATTCTACAAAGAACCAAAAGAGAAGAAGAAAAAGAAAAAAGATGACGACAACACCGACTCGGTGCCTAAACTCTCGTTTATCAATTGGACACTTCAAGCAGCAAACCCTCAAAATATCAACCGACCTTTGCAATTCCTATCATCGCAACCCATCGACTCTATTAACAACAATGGAGTCAAACTTTCTATCAAGCGCGATACAAT
>JAEIGA010005182.1_pt1 | contig 20011 bp, 18 predicted proteins | sample 9270691 | NCBI WGS metagenome assembly JAEIGA01 (sample SAMN17057246, study PRJNA624740) | gut metagenome | biome: biome; isolation source: fecal sample | host: Bos grunniens | place: China: Xizang | collected 2019 | reverse complement strand
TGAACAATAAACCCATTAAAGTTAGAAAGTTATGTTCGCACAATCTAAATCATCTCCCACGAAAGGAACACCACACTATGTTAGCACTCCACGGCGGCTCCCCGCTCAAAACCAACGGCTTCCCCGGCTGGCCGCAAACAACCGACACCGACCGTCAAGCCCTCCTTGACACCATCCGCTCCGGCAACTGGTCAAGCGGCGAGAAGCGCGCCGCCTTCGAAACCCGCTTCGCCGCCGACTGCGGCGTCAAGCATTGCTTCGCCGTCGCCAACGGCACCGTCTCGCTGGAGCTCATCCTGCGTGGCTTTGGCATCGGCTACGGCGACGAGGTCATCCTCCCGCCCTATACCTTCGTCGCAACCCTGTCCTCGATCATCTTCGCCGGCGCGACACCCGTCTTCGCCGACATCGATCCCACCACCTTCAATATCTCCCCCGAGGGCGTCCAAGCCAAGATCACCGACAAAACCCGCGCCATCGTCGCGGTAGCCGTCGGAGGCTGCCCGCCCGATCTCGATGCACTCTCTGCCATCGCTCGTGAGCACGGCGTCAAGCTGATCGTCGATGCCGCGCAGGGCGTCGGCGCCATCTGGAACGGCGTAAGCATCTGCGCCCTGGGCGACGCAGCCTCCATCTCCTGCCAAAATTCCAAGAACCTGACCTGCGGCGAGGGTGGTATCATCACCACCAACGACGACGCGCTTGCCGCTGCCATCTCCACCATGCTCGCAGGCGGACAGAAGGACGGGCAGTACGTCAGCGTCGGACAGGATCACACCATCAGCGAGTTCCAGGCCTCCGTCCTGCTGTCGCAGTACGAAAAGCTGCAGGATGAAATGTACCTGCGCGAAAAGAACGCCGCTTACCTTGCCGGCAGACTCAAGGATCTTGACTTTGTCGATGCCGCCGGCTACGACGAGCGCATCACCCGCCACGCCTACCATTTGTTTGTCGTCCGCTTCCGTTCCGAGAAGCTGGCCGAGCGCGGCGTCCACCGCGACAAACTGCTCGAAGCCATCCAGGCCGAGGGTGTGCCGCTGGTCGTCGGCTACCTGCCTCTGTACCGCTTCCCCTGCGTGACCTCCGACTACACCGAGCGTCAGATCGGCGCCAAGATCGACACCACACCGCTACCCAACTGTGAGCGCGCCTCCTACGACGAGGGCTGCTGGCTCTACCAGGCCTGCCTGCTCGGCACACGTCAGGATATGGACGACATCGCCGACGCTATCATCAAAGTCTGGGAGCACGCCGACGAATTGAAGTAAGGAAACGCATGGGGCGTTGCCCTGCGCCGCGCTCCGCGGGCTTAAGGAACTTTTTGAAAAAAGTTCCTTAAGAATCCTCAAAAACTTTTGGAAAAATTTTTTGACTGAATTTTTTGCTTCAACGGTTGTTTCTCGCCGACTGCAACGTATTCATGGGGCCCCTACCCCATTTGATAAATAATGATTGTTTCGCGTTGGAACGGACAGTCCGGGAGGCCTGTCCCTACAGGTTTGATGTTCTTTCCGTAGAAAATCCTGTAGTTTTCGCCGTCCTGCCGAGTTCATCCTTACTCCCCGTAGACCCCCCTCCGTTTTCGCCGTCCTTTTTGAGGCGGCGAAAGCAAAGGCTGCACTCTGTGACAACCGCGCGTGTTTAGCAAAAAATGCGATAGCGTTTTTTGCGTGTAACGCGCGAAGACAGCAGGGATACATAAGGGACGGCAGTCCCTTATGCGCGTTTTTTTCGGTTCACTTTTTTGGGGCGTGCCAAAAAAGTGAACAACAATCCAATCAACGTTAGAAATCCCTGTTCGCACTCCCAAAATCCCCCCTAAATTCCCCCACGAAAGGAACCACCATCATGCAAAATATAACCCTCCTCGAACAAACCGAACTCGCCGTCATGGCCTCAGGCGGTTGGGGCACCATCAACGCCCGTTCCGTCTCCGCCGCCGCTGCCCTTGCCGACTTTACCGGCGCTAAACACGGCCTCCTCTGCCATAGCTACGACGCCGCCTACGAATCCCTCATCCGCCACTTCGGCGCAGCCCACGGCGACCGTATCGTCGTCGGTGAGCTCTGCGAGCCTGCCGATGCCATCGTCCCCGTCTGCGTCGGTGCTATGCCTGCCTTCACGCCCAATTGCCCAAGCTGCGGTATGATTGCACCCGACGCGCTCAATGCCCTGCTCGATACCACCGACAACGTCCGCTGCGTCGTTGTTGACCTTCTGCCCGAGCATATCGACGCCTATCCCCTCTCCCGCATCGCTGAGATCTGCCGCGCACATAACACTGCCCTCATCCTCAACGCCGGCGGCTACTTCTCCATGAAAAAGGACGGACAACCGCTCGCCGCCTATGCCGACGCCGTGCTGTACTCCCACGAGGCAGGCAGCGAGATCTACGCCGGTAAGGGTGGGCTTGTAATCACCAACGATACCGACGTCTACGCCGGCGCGTTCGCCTACCACAACTGCGGTCGCGGCTTTGGCGAGGGCTGCTCGCTCAACGTCGATGATATCGTCGGCGGAGACCTGCGCGTGACCGAATGGACGGCCGCCGCCGCCGAGATCATTTTGCAATCGGGCGAATTTTTCACCCCCGCCCCTCGCAAGCTGATCAATATGGCAAATCAGCCCGTGTTCAAAACCGACTACGCTAAAAAAATGACGGGGATCTGATGTTTCTCGTCTTCATAAACAAAAATTCCACAGACCCTTTGTGAGTCTGTGGAATTTGTTTGTTATTTGATGCTCAGAAAATTCTCAGCTTCTTCGCCAAGCGCTGGCCGTCGACGTCGATGAACATCACGCTGTTGCTGCCGGTACCCACCTCATACAGGTGTCCGCCCAGGGTCGCCGACAGGACGTGTGCCTGCTCGACCAGTGCCTCATATTCATCGTAAACGTGGTTGTTGATGAGCAGCTGATTGGTCTTTTTGACGCGGCGGTAGGTGATCGTATATCCGTTCGCCTCGACCTGAAGGAAAATTCTGCTCTTGACCTCCATATCCGCCATACCCAGCGGGCGGGAGTCTTCGCTCTCCGCTGCGGCTTCTGCTCCCGTTTCCTCCACCGATGCCACGGCAAGCTCCGGCTCCTCGGGCAGCTTTTTCAGCTTGAAATGCGCTCCGATACCAAGGGAAAGAATGACGATGATCCAAATGTGGAACAGATAATCCAGCGTCATATCCAGCGAAATTCCGTAAAATCCAAGCAAAAACAGCGTGTCAAGGCCAAAGAAAACCAGCGCAAAGATCAACCAACCCACGCGTCCCTTGGACGACATAAAAAAGGCAAGCACGTACAGGCCGATCATGACCAGCGCGACGGCAATCGCAACGTAAAACACGCTCATGGGGAAAAACTCCATGACCTCGCCCTCATAGTATTCCGCAGGAAAAACGCCGCAGAAAAGGGCCGCCAGATAGGCGATCGTATACGGCAACATCGCGGAAAACAGATAATACATGTCGCTCTTGATTATAACGACGTTCAACAGCGTGACAACCGCCACCAAAAGCAGATTTCGGCGGGTGCTATTGTATCGGTTTTCGAGCAGGTCTCTTCTGCTCATCGTACCGTTGCGCAATCTTGTTTCAGCCATACAAACCTCCGTAATGTTAATTTTTTACGCAGCAACGCATCGCTGCGTTTTTATCATAATATCATATTTTTCAGCAATTGTCAATAGCATATCGCAAATCACAGGGGCAGTTTCGGCCAATATCGGATTTTCCTGCCTTATCCTTTATTCATACGCCATACGGCGCAGGCGGGGCTGATGCATGGGCAAACAAAAGCCGGATCATCCCTATCATTGTCTCCTTCAATCCGCCAATAACTCGGAAAAATCGTACACGTAATGGTGCGCGACGCTCTTGATCTCCTCGGTGTATTCCTCCGACGACATATCGTAGACGCCGCAGACCTGCATACCGGCCATGGCCGCCGTTCTGTCGGCGTTGTAGTTGTCATCAAGAAACAGTATCTCCCCCACCGACCTGCCGATCCTCTCGGCAGCCATGCGGTAGATGGCGGGATCAGCCTTGGTGGTGGCAAAATCGTCGCACGACCACACGTTGGTAAAAAGCTCGTAGATACCGAGCCTTTTGAGGCAGACGTCAAGCACGTCATGCGGGCTGGCGGTCAGCACGTGCAGATCGGCGCCGCGCGCCTTGAGCGCTCGGAGCACCTCGATCACATGCGGCTTTGCATCAATGCGGTGAGCGTATTCCTCATACGCATAGCGCTTCATACGGGATACGATCTCCTCTGCAAGCATATCCAGCCCCAATTGCTCGATATAGTATTTGGCCGTGCCGAGATATCCCAGCGGCGTGATGATCTTGATGATATCGCTGCCGTAGGAGATGCCCGCCTCGTCCAAAATCCGCAGCATGACCGCCACGTAAGTTGGCATGGAATCGACCAGTGTTCCGTCAAAGTCAAATAAGTAGGTGCTGTAGCGCATGATATTCTCCCTGCATCAAATCATGTGAAAACGTGTGCTCTGTATCACGTTACATATCCTACATATTCTACCATAAAAGTCGAAGCGTGTCAAGTTTTTCTCTTCATTGAAAAAAGTACCCTCGCATGAGGGTACTTTTCTACATCCGACATTTACGTGCGGTCATCCTCTGCTGACGGGTCCTCGGCTTTCGGTGGCTCGTCGGCTGTGAGAAACTCACTACTCTCGGTCATCTGCGGCTCGGCAGCAGGTACAACCGTCAGACGCTTACGCAAGCAGCAATAGACGATGGCACCCACCGGCAGCACGATTTTGACCATAATCGACTGGATGCTCGGATCGGCTGCAACAGTATTCGCCTGCAGCATCAGGCCGATCATAAAGCGGAAGCCGGCAGTCGCGCCGACGGTCACCGTAAAGGCAACGCCGACAAAGATGGCAATGGCCCAAAGAACCTTGTACTTGATCTTGCGGCGCAGGCAATCCACCAGCATCCAGATACAAAAGGCAATCGACAATACGGAAATGACGGCAAAAACCGCCTTGAGCACGGGAACCGTCGCATCTGCGGCCGTGATAAACGCGGTCACGTCGGAAACGTACAGCCCGGCGATCCCCTCGATACCGTCATACGTGATGACGCGAAGGAACGCAATGTTTCCGTTGTCAAGGTAAATCTGATATGCGGTCGTGCGGCTGACGGTGCCGTTGGTCATGTTCACGTACCAGCCGATCTGCTCCAGCTCATAGCTCGCAGCGCCCTGCACGATCGGCTGCACCGTTGCCCAATACGCACTGAAATCGGTGGAAGCGACGGTCTCCTTGACCAAATCGTAGGCTGCGTCATAATTGTTGCCGATCATGCAGTCCATAAACTGCGTGCCCAGCTCAGTGTTGCTTCCGATATCCATCTGCTGCGGCGCGCAGGAGCCCAAAGAAATCAGCGCCAGCGCTGTCACAAGCAAGCAAAGGACACAAATTCTGAATTTTCCACGCTTCATTGGTAATAACTCCTTTTCTGATACGTTTTGACCATTCTATTTTATGATGTGCAGCGCCTCCGGGCGCCAAAAATCAGATCTCAATCTTGGCAAGTCCCGCCTCGGACGTCTCCTTGTAGGGCGCCGACAGATCGTGGCCTGTCTCCTTCATGGTCTTGACCACCTTATCAAACGAGATCATGCGCGAATCCCACAAAAAGCTTGCCAAGCTGATAGCGTTGATGGCACGCATGGCCGCCACGGCATTCCGCTCAATGCAGGGGATCTGCACAAGACCGCAGATCGGGTCGCAGGTCAGCCCCAAATGGTGCTCGATGGCGATCTCCGCGGCGTATTCGATCTTGTCAATGTCCAGCGAGAACAGCTCGCCCAGCGCCGCTGCCGCCATGGCACACGCGCTGCCGATCTCTGCCTGGCAGCCACACTCGGCGCCTGAGATGGACGCGTTGGTCTTGATCAGATTGCCGATGATGCCCGCCGTGATCAGCGCCTGCACGATCTGCGCGTCGCTGTATCGGTTCTTCTGCTGCTGATAATACAGCACCGCCGGCAAAACGCCTGCCGCACCGCAGGTGGGAGCGGTCACGATCTGCTCACCCGATGCATTCTGCTCACTGACCGCAAAAGCGTAGGCGCAAACCATGCGATTTTCTCGCGTTTCAGCGCTCTCGTCGATGTGCTGGCTGCGGAACAGCGACTTCGCCTTTTTTCGCACCGACAGGCCGCCGGGCAAAATGCCCTCGTCCTGCAGTCCCGCCTTGATGGCCTGCTTCATCGCCGCCCAGATCTCATCCATATAATGCAGAAAATCGGGCCCCTCGTTTTCCGTCGCATACTCCCAAAGGCGCAGAGAATGCTCGTTGCAATAATGCGCAATATCGGTAAAGGTGTTTTCCTTGTAAACGTCGGGCAGCTCTGCCACGCGCTCGTCACCAAACACGATGCTGCCGCCGCCGACGCTCAAAACGCGAACCCTTGCGACCTCGGCTCCGTCATGATATCCGACAATATCCATGGTGTTGGGATGGGGGAGCTTGGTCTCGGTCTGATCAAACGTGACTCGACACGGAAAAGGCGCCAGCGTTTTTTCGATCACGCGGTCGGTGCCGTGTCCCTTGCCCGTTTTGGCCAGCGAGCCGTACAGCGTCACCTCAAAGGCATCCGCTTGCGGATATTGCGCCAAAAACGTCTTGCAAGCGCGCTCCGGCCCCATGGTGTGCGAGCTTGACGGCCCTCTGCCGATCTTATAAAGTTCTGTCAGTGATTTCAATTTGACCACCTCGTCTTTTCGGATTTCTCTGTGTTTATTTTACCACAAACGCACCCAAGTGTCAAGCACACGCTATCAACTTCATGGAAATTTAGCCCCCGCATCCGCAAACGTTGGGAGTGGAGACAGCAAAAAGCCGATATGGATCACTCCGCATCGGCTTTCTGCTATGGAAGTTGCGCGTCGCGCAGAGAAGCAAATTTACACCCCCATGCAGCGGATAACGACCAGCGCTGTCAAGGTGACCAGGGTATCAATGGTCACGCCGTAGAACATGGGGCGCAGACCGGCTTTTTTGAAGTCGGTAATGCTGGTGCTAAGACCAATGGCGGCAAGTGCCGTCACCATCAAAAATTTACTCGTGCTCTTAATGACACCGGCCGCCGCGGTGGGAATCGCGCCCACGCTGTTGAGCAGTGCCATAACGAGAAAGCCGCCGATGAACCAGGGAATGATTTTGACCAGATTGACTTTCTGCCCGCCGCCTGCCATCTGCAGTTCCTTTTGCTTGATGCGCGTGCCAACAAAAGCGAAGACCAGCACCGTCGGGATAATGGCAATGGTTCGGGTCAGCTTGACCATGGTGGCAAAGTCGCCTGCCAGCTCGGAGAACGCATAGCCGGAGGCCACCACGCTGGCGGTATCATTGACCGAGGTACCCGCCCAGATGCCGTAAGCAATATCGGTCATACCGAGTGCGCGCCCCATCAAAGGGTACAGAGCGATCATGACCATATCAAACAAAAAGGTGGATGACAGCGCAAAAGCAATATCCTTGTCGTCAGCATCAATGACCGGCGCAATCGCCGCCACGGCAGAGCCGCCGCAGATACCGGTGCCTGCCGAGATCAAATTACCCAGCTTCCAATTCAGACCAAACAGCTTTCGAACAAAGTAGCCGCCGCCAAAGCACATGGCAAAGGTAAAAATCATCACGAAAAAGGTCATTTTTCCGACCGACATAATGGTGTTGATGGACAGTGATGCACCAAGCAGAATGATCGCAAGCTTGAGTATTTTTTTCGAAGAAAATTTCAGCGCAGGCTTGATCCACGCAGGGTGAAAAAAGCTGTTGATGATGGTGCCCATAAACAAAGCCACAATTGACGCACCCAAAATTTCTCCCGGGATCCATCTTTCGACCAGCACTGCCACAGCGGCCAGTGCCAGGCATATTGCAACACCCAGGACAAACATCCCGCGCTCTTTTACTTTAGAATTCATAATGACTCTCCTTTGTCGTTTTTCTCCGCCATATTGTACCATAAATTCAAGAGCGTGTCAAGCACACAACGCAAATTCGAAGAAAACAAAAAAGGCGAGCCGACCGCTTTTTTCAAAGCGAAGGGCTCAGCCTCTTTTTCGGTGTGGTGACGGGAGGCAGAGATCAACTCCGCCTCTGTCCCCTGCCGTAAGACAGATTGGATTTCACCCGCTCACGGCGGATTTAATGAAAGAAATAAACGACACCATCGATCCGCTTGACAACGTTGCTGTCTTGAAAGAAATGTGACTTGACCGAGCCCGGCACCGTAGGATCATAGCTAAAATCAAAGGCAGATATTCTTCCCGTTTTATAGAAAATCAAAAAGAGGGGGTATTATACGCAGATGGATAAAATACTCGTTTCTGTTTTACATTTATTGAAATTACGGTGCATACACGATGACAGCAATAAACATAAGACCTATCAAAAGCATACCGATTCCACAGACCCATTGGTTGATCGCCGTAAACCGTTCGGGGTAGGCATGGCGAGGAAACCACTTGACATACACCAGGGTCACGTTTTTGGATACCCGCTTCCCGGCTGCATACAGCGAGCCGCGGTGGCTATATTTTCGCCCATTGACAGTATATTGATAGGTGTAATTGGTCACGACCGGGATCTTTCCACCCTTAGCCGGCACGTTTCTTTGCGTGCGCGCGTGTTTCAAGCTCCCCATTACCATGGCGCGGCACTGTGGAAACAGCCCCAAAATTGCGATTAGCAGATTGTATACGCTTATTAACAAAATGATCACAACGATCACAATGCAAAAAATCATCTCGCCCATATGCGCGTCACCACCTTCCCGTTTTCATTATATCACATTTTCTGATATTTTTCAATCCCCGATGGTCCGCAATACGTAAATTTCGGCAGAGAACTTGCTTTCTCCGCCTCTTTGTGGTATAATGGGGCTAACGAAAAGCCTCCCTTGTGTCAAGGGAGGCGAAACGCAAGCAAGAGGTGGCAATGATGAAAAAACGATCCTTTTTGAATTATGAAAAGCCGTTACTGACAGTGATGATAGATGCGGACAATCCGGACAGAGTCAAAGAGCTGGTCGACAGCTCCGTTTCAAATGGCGCCGAGGCCATCGGTATGCAATTCTGCAGATTGAAGGCGGAGTATCGAAACAAGGATGTTTATAAAGATCTCCTTGCATATACCGATCTGCCCATCTACGCCACCAATTATCGCAATCACGTCTCCAACGTAGGAAAATCCGACGACATGATCGCCGCAGAGCTGGTCGAGCTTGCGGAATGCGGCGCAACGCTTTGCGACGTTCTTGGCGATTGCTTCGACGCCTGCGAGGGCGAGCTGACCATGAACGCGGCGGCCGTCAGCAAGCAAATCAAGCTGATCGATGAGCTGCACAGCAAGGGGGCAGAGGTGCTGATGTCCTCGCACATTTGCAAATTCACGCCCGCCGAGCGAGTTTTGGAGGTTGCATACGAGCATCAAAAGCGCGGGGCAGATATTTGCAAGATCGTCACCTGGGCAGGAAATATGGCAGAGCAGATCGAAAATTTGCGCATCATCAACCTGCTCAAAGAAAATTTAAGCATCCCATTTCTATTTTTGGCGGGTGGCGAATGCCGCATCGTGCGATGCATGGGCGGCGCGTTCGGCTCTTGCATGTACCTGTGCACCCCCGAGTATCCCGTGCCCGCGACATTATCGCAGCCCTTTTTGGGGGATGTCAAGCGTATCAGGGATATTCTTTGATAAAACAAGAGCGATCAAGCCGACCACCTATCGCTTTTTACCGATCACCGAAGCCGCGGCGGCACACGCCGTTCTCTATCAAGGCAAAACGTGGGAAAGGGCGTTTTGCGGTGAAATCATGAAAACGAAGAAAACCCGAGATTTTCTCGGGTTTTTCGGCTGCCCTTATGTTGTTATGCGCGCGACATGCGAAGCTTTAATCGAACTTCAATTTCGTTTCTATTTTCTGTCGCGTCAGCTATAAAACTGCTTGAAGGGTCAGGGTACCATGTCGTTCATGTAAGCGACAAGCTGGTCATAATCGCTGCACGCAATGACGTATTCGACACCGTCCGCATGAACGACCGCTTGGTAATACGGCTGATCCTCGGTGCCTTTGGTATAATACGTCAGCGTCTCTTGACCCGAGGATCTGGTCAAATACATTTCCTCCATTCTGAATCCTTCCGGGAAATAGGCCTCATACGGGTCGTATTCGGGAGCGAGGGGGTCCTCATGCTCTCCCGGATGAAATATGGTTTGGAGAACGTCGGACAGCGATCCACTCATGACACTTTCGCGTGCGGCGGTGATGGTCATAAGCGTTGCGCAGCACAGCAGAAGGAGGGAAGCAGCGGCTGCAGCCATTCTTTTGTACAGGCCGGATTTGCGCTCCTTTGCTATGGTGGGAGCTTGCTTTTGGAGCGTCTCTCGATGCTTCAAGTATATGTGGTGGATTTCTTGTTCGGACAAATCTTGCGCATCATCTGCGGAGCAAAGATCGATCTGACGCGTACACTCCTCGATCAGATGCATGTCGATTTGATTCTCCGGCTTGCGACTTTCCTGCTCAATCAGCTCATATAGTCGCTCGATTCTGTTATCGGCGGGCAAGGATGCAAGCTCGCTTAATATTTTTTTGATTGTTAGGTTATCCATCAGTTACACCTCGTTTTATCCCACGCGCTATCATCATGCGCTCATATATATAGTGTGCTTTTACTGCGTAAATCTATCGTTATTAGGGAAAAAATTATGAATTTTTGTTTTCTTGCAAAATAGCGCGCAATTTTTGTTCCAATCGCGCTTTTCTCAGGTAGACGGCGGCCATGCTGATCTGCATTTGCGCGGCGAGCAGCTCTGCCGGAATTTTGTCAATATAGATCGCCTCGAACAGTAGGCGGTCTTTTTCTTTTAACTTCTTTTTGATTTTTCGCAGGAGAAGCTCATAATCGTATTGCTCGTGTACGCCGCGGATGCCGTCTGTATCGGCTGTGTATTCCCGAAGAGCTCTCTCCCATTCCTGCGCTGTAGCTCGCCGAGCGAGTTTTCTTTGATAGCTTAGCAAGACAAAATTTGCTGTTCTGTATAGCCAGGTCAAAATGAGCCGGGGCTCGTGAGATGACAGCTCATCCCATTTGGTCTGCAAAAGGAAGAAAACGTCGCTGCTCACGTCCTCTGCTGTCGCAGTGTCGCAGCGCAGGCGGCTGACCACATAGCGGCGGATCGTATTAAAATAAGCCTGATACGCCTCGCCCAGGTCGAGCTCCTTGTCGTTTTCGTGCATGATTTTTCTCCAAAGTTGGTTGTTGATTCGGGCATCTACTTTTTCATTGTAGCAGATTTATTTTGCTTTGTCAAGAGGGGGAAACGACCGATTTTGCGCCGTGAGAGGGAACGCCGACGGGTCTGTACTTTAATTATAGTTATGCTGAAAAAAATTTTTGAAAATTTTTCAAAAAAACGATAGATTTGCCTCTTCAAGTGACACTTTACTTATAAAGGGGCTCTTTTTCCCCCGAAAATTGCGAAAAAACGAAAATAATCGCCGTCGATAGGCGATGGCAAACGTCTTGGAAATACTTTTGATGCGATCAGGGAGGTTTTGTTATGAAAAAAATGCTTTACTTGCTGCTTGCTGTTCTGATGCTGGTGACCACGTTGGCGGGATGCGCGGATATGGTTGTCGATCCGCCCACAGCACAACCGACAACACCGGATGACCCCTATATGTCCCGCCTGAAAGGGCTCAACGCCTATGATGAATTCGTTTTCGGTGACTATGTGATCACCACGTCGCACAGCAATAGTATGTACAATCGGATCACCAAGGAAGGCACCCATATTTGCGGCATAAAGAACTGCTCTTCCGCAAAGGAAGGGTGTCCCCTGAGGGAAATCTACTCCTCATCAGGAGTCACTCACGCAACCGATGGCTTCATTCGCGTGAGTGGTGTCACCGAAAACCGGCTTTATTTCACCAATATGTCCTCCTCGTATTATCATCCGCCTTATTATGGCTATATCGATATGCAGACCCACGAGGTCACACGCCTCTTAGAGATCGATTATCACGAGATGATCCTCACGCGCCCCATGTTCCTGGACGGCGATTGGGTATATCTGGCGCGTAAGCATCTGGTCAAGGGTGGCTTTGCCGGCGAGACTTCGGACTACGTGTCGTGCCTGTCCCGCATCCCTGCGGACGGTGGCAGGGAAGAGGTGATCTACACCATGCGCGACAGCAGCGAGACGCTGGCCTTGATCGTGGACGGCTATATGTACACCTACTACCAAAGCAAGCTGTGGCGCACCAATCTTGAAACGTGGGAGCAGGCTGTGCTGCTGGATCTGGAGTACACCAACTTTGATAAGATCGGCGACCTCTTATCTCTTGACGGATGCCTGTATTTTATCGCGACCCGTGACGGTGAGAAAAGACTTATGCAGATGGATCCGCAGACGGGCGGCTGGGCTTGTGTGGTCAATCAGCCCTTGGCAAGTTATGCTATTACCAACGAGGCGGTGTACTTTATTCCGTACGAGAAAAGACAGGTCAACGACCCTGCACGGTATCCTGCAGACGGCAGGGATGCCGCATTTGCTTCTTGCGCGACAAGCATATATACCTGCGACCATGACGGTGGAAACGTACGCAAGGTGTGGACGGACGAAAGCGGGTACATGCAATTTGCGTCTACCTTTACGGTCGTAGACGGTGAATATTACGGGCGCGTTTCCACGTTTGACCCGGAGAAAAATGCTTGGAGCGGATTGTACTATCAGACCTTTTCTTTTGAGGAATAAGACTGTTTTTTGAAACGATGCGAAAAGGAGAGCGAAACATGAAATTTACAAGAATTGTTACAGCCGTTTTTAGCGTGGCTCTGCTTTTGACGATGCTTGGCAGCTGCGCGGAGAAGCTGCCTGACCTGAATCCAACCTATTCCTACACCCTGCAACGGTAGTAGACTAATTCAACTTTTAGGAGGAACATCTCATGAAACATATTCGCGTACTTCTTTGCCTGGTTATGCTGCTTTCTCTCGTCGCGTGCGCAAACCAAAACGCACCCGAGGAGATCACCTATACGGTCACGCTGGATTTTGACTATCTCGGCATGACCGAAACGCAGACGGTCAAGGCCGGCGAGCTTGCCGAGGCTCCGCCGCATGAGCCGACCAAGGCCCAACACATAAACCTCGGCTGGTTTGTCGAGGAGAACGGAGAGCTGCGCGCGTGGGATTTTGCCACGGACACGGTCAACGCTGACATCACGATTAAACTGCTGCGCGAGGAGCAAATTTACCGCTACGCCTATATCAACGGCGACGGCGAGGGTTCGGTTGAGGTGTTCGAGATCACCGTAGATACCATCTTCGAGGAACCGCGCCCCTACCGCGAGGGATACACCTTCCTTGGCTGGGAAAGTCAGGAGGAAAACTATCAAACACCCGAGGGCTACACCGTGAACAGCACGTATATAGCCCAATGGCACGATATGCCCGAGGGGGTTATGGTGACCTTTGGCGCATATGAGCAGGACGGCGACACTCAAAACGGCGCGGAGCCGATCGAATGGCTGGTCCTGGACAAGAGTGAGGACGGCAATGCGTACTATCTGGTCAGCCGCTATCTTTTGGAGTGGATGCCGTATCATTCGAGTGCATCCTCCGATGGCACGTGGTCTACCTGCGATCTGCGCACGTGGCTCAACGGCACGTTTTTGGACAAAGCATTTGACGACACGCAGCGCGCCGCTATCCTGCACACCACACGGGAAAACACCCAAACGACGGATTACGTCTTTTTGCCGAACTTGGCGGATGCCAATCTGATCGCGGTGGATGACACCCCTGCCCGGCTGGGAATCATGACACCATACGTGCAGGAAAAAGAGGCGATACAAAGATCCGATCACCACACGACACGCGGTGCCTACAAGGGCGTAGCCTATTGGACTATGTCCAATGATGATAAAAACAGCATCGGAGGAACGATATCGTATCTCTCCCCAGCGCAATACCTCGGCAAATCCGGGCGTTTGGGACCGGAGGGCGTCCGCCCTGCCATGTGGGTGAGTGCGGAGATCGTTGAAGAATTTTTGAACTAAGGAGATACCCGCTATGAAAAAACTTTTTTGCTTGTTGCTTGCGCTGATTCTTTTGGCATCTTCGCTGTTCGGTTGCGCGGAGAGATTGCCGGATGATCTGATGACAACCGGTTCCTACGAGCATCGCGTCACGGGACTTACTGCTTATGATGCCGCTCCGTGGGACCATTACATACTGACCAAGACGTACAACTCCATATATGACCGCACAACGGGCGAAATTGTATACGGGCTGTGCGAAGACCTTGAATGTGACGGCTCTTGTCCTTTGGACACGGGTAGCGCGCACATCGTCGGTATTTCCAAAGGGCGGATCTATTTCAGCCTCATGAATCGCGAGCCGCACTACGGCTATCGCAACATTCTGAGCGGCGAGGTGGTGTATCTGCTCAAGATCAGCATGGAAGAGATGCTGCCTAACCGTCCGATGTTCTTAGACGGCGGCTGGGTGTATCTGACGCGAAAGCACCTGAAGGAGGGCGGCAACCCCGAAAACGCCAACGATTACGTGCCGTATCTTTCTCGGATCCCCGAGGATGGTGGAAAAGAAGAACTGCTTTACGCGATGCGTGGCAACTCGGAAAGCTTGATACTGATTGCCGACGGCATCATGTTCACCTGGTACGAAAGTAAAATCTGGCGTACCGACCTTGCTACGTGGGAGCAAAGTATCCTACACGATCTGACCACCTCCGAGATCGACGGGCTCAGCCAGCATGTCTATTTGGACGGATATCTGTATTTTGATCCTTCGCATGCCTCCAACCTGCCCTACATTGTCCGCATGAACGCTACGACGGGAGAATGGGATTACGTACTGGAAGAGCCGGTCGATCGTTGGATCATCACTAACGATACCATTTATTTTTTGACCTTCGATGACCGACAGATCAACGACCCGATCCTGTATCCGCGCGACGGCGAGGATGCCTACATCATGAGTTACGCTCCTACGCTGTACGCCTGCGATCTTGACGGCAGCAACGTCCGTGCCGTCTGGACGGAAAAGACCGGTTGCCTGGACTTTGCCGCAAGCAATTTTACCGTGATTGACAATGCCTTGTATGGCTGGATCCGAGAGTTTGATTTTGAAAACAACATGTGGAAGGACCGCTACTTTGCCGAGATTCGGTTTGACACCGGCGAGATCATCCCCGCGACCGTAGTAGACTAATTCATCTTTTTAGGAGGAACATCTCATGAAACATATTCGCGCACTTCTTTGCCTGGTTATGTTGCTTTCTGTGGTTGCGTGCGCAAACGAAAGCGCGCCCGAGGAGATCACTTACACCGTTACGCTGGATTTTGACTATCTCGGCATGATCGAAACGCAGGCAGTCCAAGCAGGGCAGACAGCGGTGCTGCCGTCACACGAGCCGACTAAGCAAGGATACAAAAACCTCGGTTGGTTTGTCGAGGAGAACGGCGAGATGCGTGCATGGGATTTTGCAACGGACGTTGTGAACGGAGATATCACGATCAAGCTGCTGCGCGAAGAAGATATTCAGTTCTATCGCTACGCCTATATCAACGGCGACGGCGACGGCTCGGTCGAGGTGTTTGAAATCACCGCAAAATCCAACTTCGAAGAGCCGCGCCCGTATCGCGAGGGTTATACCTTCCTTGGCTGGAAGAGTCAGAAGGAAAATTATCAAACGCCCGAAGGCTACATTGTGAACAACACCTACGTAGCCCAATGGCACGATATCTCCGAGGGACTAATGGTAATCCTTGGTGAGTATGAGCAGGATGGGAATACTGAAAACGGCATGGAGCCGATCGAATGGCTGGTACTTGACAAAAACGAGGATGGCAGCGCGTATTACCTCGTTAGCCGCTATCTTTTGGAGTGGATGCCGTATCATAACACGCCAACCAACAACGGCGCTTGGGCATCCTGCGATCTGCGCACGTGGCTCAATGGCGCGTTTGTAGATAAGGCGTTTAGCACCGAGGAGCGCACGGCCATCCAATATACCAAACGCGAAAGCACACAAACATCCGATTATGTTTTCTTGCCATGTGTGACCGATGAGAATTTTATGGGCTATATGGATTATGCAGCCCGTATCGGTATAATGACCTCTTATGTCGCGGAGAAAGAAACAGAGCAGCGTTCCGGTCATCACACGACGCAAGGTGGAAGCAAAGGCGTCGGTTTTTGGGCGATGTCCAATTCCAAAAGCAGCAGCGTCGGAGGCACGGTGGGTGATCTTCGATCCAGGGCAAAGCCTAGCATTTTGGGTTTTCACAACCCGGAAGGCGTCCGCCCTGCGATGTGGGTAGATGCGGCGTACGTGGATGGGCTGCTGGGAAAATAAATTTGTAAACATTTCGAAAATGAAGGCGGTCGACAGCCATCAAAAAGAGGACAGCAGCACCTTCTGTATCATCGACTGCAGTATACAATGCAAATGGTGGTATACATAAGCTGCAAAATTGGAGGAGATTTTATGAGAATTCAACGTGTAAAATTTTTTCGATTTGCCACTAGTATTGGGGTGCTTTTGCTTATAGTATTCGCAGGTGGCTGCATGCCGTCGGATCTAAAGAACGCTAACACCGATATTCAAGCGCAAAAAGATACGTTTACTGTGACCGTTGATCTGGATTACCAAGGACAAACGCAGATGCAAGAGGTGAAAAAGGGCGAACTTGCCACAATGCCGACGTCAATACCCGAGGCGAGGTACTATCAACTTCGCTGGGTGGTCTACAAGAATGGCGTGGAGCAGCCGTGGGATTTTGCCACGGACACTGTCCATGAGGATATGACTATCTACCTTGTACGTGAGGACATCATGATGCAATGTGCGCTGCTCAACGCTGACGGACAAGGCTCCGTCCAGATCGTTGATTTCACCATGAGCAAGGGCTATCAGCCGCAGCCGCTCTCCCGCCCCGGATATACCTTTTTAGGGTGGTATCAGGATAGGATTGCCTACAAGCCATCTAACGGAGATCGAACGGATATCAGCTATACGGCGTATTGGGCTGCGGTCAAGGAGGACACCAAGGTGTTACTTGGCACATACGAGCAGGACGGCGACACGAAGAATGGCAAAGAGCCGATCGAGTGGTTGGTCGTGGATCGAAGCGAGGACGGCAGAGCGTATTACCTGATCAGCCGCTATATACTGGATTGGAGGTCGTTTGATACACGGTCATCGTTCACAGGTATGTGGGCAGACTGCGAGCTTCGGACGTGGCTCAACGGTTCGTTCATGGAGAGCGCCTTTTCCGCGGAGGAACGCGACGCGATCCGAGAAACGACTCTTGAGGATACCAACACCAAGGATTCTGTTTTTTTGATGGCACATGAGGATAGTCGTCTTTTGATTCGGGATGAATACCGCGTCGGCTTGCTGACACCGTACGCACAGCAAAAGGAGCGCGTTTCTCCATCATCTTCTCGTGCGCAGTTGGGAAGCTATCGCGGCTTTGGCTTTTGGATGCGTAGCGGTCAGGGCGGGACGAATGCCGGAGTGCTTGACGCTTATGCGAGCATCGGCAGTACACCGAACAAGGGAAATTATGTAAAATCGGAGGGCGTCCGCCCTGCCATGTGGGTGAATGCGGCATATATTGATATGCTTTTGAAATAAGGAGGGTGTAGGAGTGAGGAAAATAGTTTGCTTATTGCTTGTCCTCGGAATGCTGCCTCTTTGCCTAAACGCATGTAAGGAAAAACTGCCCGACAGTTTAAGCAGCACTTACACATACACCTCCCGCGTGAAGGGAATCAGCGCAAACGAGGTCGTTTGCTGGGACAATTATATTCTGACAGAATCCAAGAGCTGCGTGTATGATCGCACGACGGGTGAAATTACGTATGGCGGTTTTTGTGAAGACCCCGAATGTGATGGTTACTGCTTTTTGGAAAAAGGGAAAATGACATTTGTCGATGTTTCAAACGGCAGAGCCTACTTCAACGTGATCTACGGGAAGGAGATCATTTACGGCTACCGCGATCTGATCAGCGGTGACGCCAAGGTACTGACCACCATCAGCTTTGAGGAAATGCTCCCGAACCGCCCCACGTATCTGGACGGAGAGTGGCTGTATTATGCGAGAAAAATGCTGCGTGAGGGCGGAAACCCCGATGTGGCGGAAGACTATACCGCACATCTTTGCCGCATTCACAAGGATGGCGGCAAGGAGGAGGTCGCATACCGCTTGCGCGGGGACTCCGAAACCATGCTTGCTATCGCGGACGGTGTGATGTTTTCGTATTTTGAGTCAAAAATATGGCGCGTTGATATGGAACGCGGCGAGCCGATGATGCTACACGATATGACAAGCTCCGAGATCGACGCTATTGGCTCTTTGAAGTATCTTGACGGCTTCTTGTACTTTTTCGGAGGCGCAGGCGTTGTTCGCATGGACGCTCAAAATGGGCAGTGGGCTTATCTTCTGGATGCTGACACCGCGAACTTTGTGATCACCAACGACGCCATCTACTATTTCAAATCTTGCACTTGGCAGGTCAACGATCCTGCGAAATACCCCTTGGATAGTGAGGAGGCGGTTGTGCTGACCGTAGAACCGACGCTTTACGTTTGCGATCTGAACGGGGAAAATCCGCGCGTTGCGTGGACGGATCCCAGTCGTTCCATGTCCTTCAGCAGTGGTTATACCGTGATTGATGGGGTCTATTACGGGTGGATAACACAGTTTGATTTTGAAAACAACATGTGGAAGGACCGCTACTTTGCCGAGATTCGGTTTGACACCGGCGAGATCATCCCCGCGACGGTAGTACAATAACCCCAAGCGTTCTTAAATTTGAAACACACAGGAGGCATATATGCAACTATATCGCTATGAACTCAAAAAAATATTTTCATCCCGCGTGGTAATCTGGCTGCTTTTGTGCCTGCTTATCATAAATTTCGGCGTGACGTATTTTAACACGCGGCCGATGCCCGCCAAGGAGTATGAGAAGGCGGTCTATGAGATGGTACGCGAGGACCCCCAAGGGATGAAAGCGTATAAGGATGAAATGACGGAGTATTTTATCAACTTCATCCGCGCCAGCGAGGACAAGGCGGTCGACCCCGAGATGCCCAAGACCTTCTTCCCTGAGAGTCCGTACGATGACAACGATCTTTTGGGAGATGCGTTGAGCTATGCCGAGGTGGTTGACGGCTACCAGGAGCGCATGCGCGCCATCATCGGCACCTCGCAGCGGCAGCTGTACCGCCTGCGCGACTACGGCTACAGCGAGAAGCACTATTCCGTGCTCTCCCGCGTCAAAATGATCGAAACCTACGAGACGCTGATGGAGGAGGACTCCCGCGGTGATGATTATACATACGGCTACGATCAGTATCTGTCCTGCAGCATGACCACGGGTGTGCTGCTTTTGGTGCTTGTTACGGCGATGGTCGCAAATCTTTTTCTGTCCGAGGACAGCTACGGCATGCGTCCGCTTGCCCATGCGTCCGTCAAGGGCAGGGGACGCACGGCTTCGGCTAAAATCGCGGCCATTCTGACGGTGACGCTTGTTGTGTCGCTCGTTTTCTTTGCCACGTCCGCCTTGGCGGTCGGCATTCGCTGCGGCTATTCCTCCCCGTCAAGTGACATTCGCCTGGTCGAGGGTTACGAGACGGTACCGTTTGCCATGTCGATTGCCAAGTATTTGGTCTGCCATACCGCGCTGCGCCTGTGCGGTATGCTGGCTTACGCCATGATCTGCGTGCTGCTGGCCTCCATCAAGCTGCCGTATCTTGGCTGCTTCCTTGGCGGCGGTGTCATCATGGGCGCACAGTATCTGATCTATTCCGCCAACTACCTTGGCACCACGCCGCCCATTCGTTATATCAACATGATCTCTCTGCTCGACGGCGCGACGCCGCTGGGCTTTTACCGCAGCGTGTCGTTCTTCGGCATCTGTGTCAATCAGTTA
>JAEIGA010005181.1_pt1 | contig 20015 bp, 41 predicted proteins | sample 9270691 | NCBI WGS metagenome assembly JAEIGA01 (sample SAMN17057246, study PRJNA624740) | gut metagenome | biome: biome; isolation source: fecal sample | host: Bos grunniens | place: China: Xizang | collected 2019 | reverse complement strand
GTAGCTCGTACCGCCTGCAATATATTCCGCTTTTATGCGTTTCCAATCCACAGAAAGCCTCCTCTCATAGTTTTGTAAAACAATTATAAAACATGTGTCCTCTCAATCTAAACACACCCCCCATTAAAAAAAGAGAAGGAGCATTTCGCTCCCCCTCTTTGTTCAGACTTCTTTGATTTTAATGCCGTTGACCAATAACATAAGCTTTCTCTTGAGTATGTAGTCCTTGGTCCGGATACCCTTTGCATCCTCGACAATGAGTTCACCCGTCTTTGCATCGTTATAAACAAAGTCGGCTATGTATTCTGCCTTCCTCTCAACAAGCCTTGTGCCGGGTTTGAGCCTATTGCCATCCTTGCTGAATCTCTCGTAGACTTCATACTGTGCCGGGATGATTTCATATTTTACCTGCCTCTTTAATTCCGTGATAGCACCGGACCTCTCAAGAAGGCGAAGCTCCTCCCATCTACAAGCCTCTCTTTGACTGTCGAAGACGATCCCATCCGCAGTCTTGGTCTTGATATTGTAATACTTATGCTTATACCCCATTATTCTACACCCCATATTTTTTATTTAATGCAATACAGATAAGGCACCGCTTGTATCCCTCGATGTCATTGCAATACCTGATCCCGTATTCCTTGAGCTTTTTTTGATCCCCAAACACAACGTTGATTGTGTTCTCAGAGTTTGTCCCCTCACAGCATATCCTGTTATCGTCATGCCTATGATAATAAGGGCAAACTGCATATTTAGAGACATATTGACTCATTTACAACTCCTCCAGCTTATCTATGTATTCTTTAGGATAACCATCCTTGCCGAAGATTCTATCCATCTCGGCGGTGAGATACTCTGTCTGCTCGGCTTCATCTTTGAGTTTGCTATTATGTCGGTATACCTCTCGCCAATTGGCAAGGAATAAGAGGGAACGTTTCCTACCGAAGCCGAAGTTCCTATTCAAAACGATGCAAGCGAATTGCAACCACAGCTTCTGAAGCTTTGCCATATTCTTATCTACCTGCCTTTGCACCTCTTCACTCATCACCCGGTTAATGATGTCCTTTTCGGATTGAGGTATGTTTGCGAAAGATTTAGGTATCTTGCACTTCATCTCTACCCTCCAACATCTCTTTTGCGATTTGGTCTACTGATGCTCTCAAGCTACCAATGCTGACTGTTTCTTCTTCGTAACAGTCCGAAAACTCAAGCCAAATCTTGTGATGCATCTTCCACACGATGTCGGCTGCAAGTGCTTTCTTTGCATCTTGGTAAAGTCCTTCATATCGGTCTGCGGTTTCATCGGCAAGTTTTTTCCACTTGTAGAACAATTCTTTGTTTTCGGCTTCCTTCTCGGCTCTCAACCTCTCATTCTCATCGGTGAGGTTTTTTACTTGGTTTCGTAAGCATTCTCTTTGTGCCAAATATGTTTCAGCTTCTTTATAAAGGTCACTGAAAACTCTATCCGACTTCTTTTCCTTCTCGGTGAGTTCCTTGATAAGTGCGAGGGCATCTGCATTCAGTCTATACATACAGTGTCCGTCCTCTTGCTCCCTCGGACAACCATCGCATTTTGTCAGCTTCGGACTCTTACAATATCCCAAAGCCTTTATAATCTGTTCTCTGTTAAGTTCCATTTTCGCTCCTTTCAAAAAGCACCTGCATATCATAGCCGCTTTCTATAAACTTGACGGTCTTTTCGTGGTTGCATCTATTACCCAAATAAGTGTAGATTAGTTCAATATCGTCCTCGGAAAAGTTTGTGCCGAGAAACTTGTTAATGCCTTTGAGCATAAATGCGTGAAACCTATTGTTTTCGGCAACAAAGTGAAACGGCTCTGTCTTGTATGCCCCTCTCGAAAGCCACTCCAACACCTTGCATTTCACATCAAGTTCGGTTTCGCAATCTTCCAAGCGAAAATACTCGTTTGCCCTTTCGTGAGCGATAAATTCGTCATTATGATTAACAAAACTGTTCGGGAATGCAAGTTCAAGTCTTAATGTTACAATATCGTCAACCATTATCCCTCTCTCCTTTCAAGTGCTTTTTCTGCTTTCTCTCGGGTGAGAAAGACGGTTTTGCCAATCTCACGAAAGTCAATTCTTATTCGCCCTTTCGTGTCGGGGTGTCTTACGAGTATATGAGGTTTAGGATAATATTTTTTATCCTCTGTGTAATAAATGGCTTCTACTATGGCTTCACGATAAGCGGTGTTAAAAATATTCATTCGGTAAACAGTTCCTCCGACCTTGCAAGGCGGTACAAGCACTCCCTCGGCAATCAGTTTATCGGCTATAACCTCTGCCCAATATTTAGCACAACCGCCAACGGCTGATTGTATCATTTCTTTTAGCCTTTCTTTCATTCCTCTCTCCTTTCCCCATAGCTACAATAATCATTCTCTGCGGTTTCGCAATATCGATAATCCCCAAGAGGCTTTCGGCACTCTCCCCAATGGTCTTCGGTTACCGTGTCGCAACTTGTGTCTTTCCAATGCTGACAATCCTTGCACCTCACAACATCAACCATATCGGCGGTGGGTTTATACTGTTTGCATTTTTCACCTGTGCAGTACATTCCGTTGCTTCTATTTTCTCCGTACCTGCAAACCTCGTTATGTAGACAATCTTTACAAATGCTCATTCCGTGTCCTCGCTTTCCACATAGCACCAACTCTGTGGCGGTCTTTTGAGTGGCTTGCACCCATCTATGAGTGAGCAACAATAATCTTCTTTACCGCATTCAGTATTGCTAAAATAGTGCGCCTCACACCCATCACATTTGGGGTTATCTCCGCAATAATGATAAAACACGCTCAACTCCCTCGGCTTATCATAGATTACAAGGTCGGAGATGTGCCAAGCGTAGCCGTCTTTATCGCCAAAATACATTTTCATATCAAGAAAATCCAAACAAGAAGCCCTTGCCATTGTTTGAAGTTCGCAATATGACCTATCTTCTGCAATAAAACTACTAATACAATTTATTATTTTCGTAATATCATCACACACAAACTCGCCTATGACTTGCCCTCTCCCCTTGAAAATATGGTGTCCTTCCTCGTCAACAAAAGGCGTTTCCGTTCTGCCCTGCGTTTCATAGATATACACCTTAAAAGGCGTTTCGAGATTCGGCTTGGTCTTTCTCACCTCAACCGTCTTTTGCCCCGATGCGATAAGCTCGCACCATTTTGGCTGTATGGATATTAGTACAGATTTCATTTCCCTTCCTCCGTGTTGGTAGTGACATTTGTGTCCTTACCAATGTATTTCTTTTTGAGTTCTGCTAAAAAGTCTTCAGCATTTCGCAAGGCAAAGACAATTCCCGAACACCTATCGTATAATGGCGTATCTTTTATGTGTTCCTTGTTTATTTCTTCAAGATGAATTGTAATGGAAGCCTTGACTTTTCTCTCAATCTCCTCAAAAATCTCCCTCGCAACATCTTTGGACTTACGGTAACCTGCATTGTAAAGTGCTTCGGCAATGGCATCAGACCAATGCTCTAACCCCTCTATCATAACAGGTTGCTCTGCTATTTTTATTAAATCCTTCTGTATTCCCTCAATCTGCCTATCTCTGCTCATTTTCCTTCCTCCACCAAGCAAAGCTGAGTCCCTATCTCGTACATCTCACCATGCTTGTCTATCACATACTGCTTATCTCCTACCTGAGCCACACCGAAGACCTTGTAAGGGAGGATGTCCACCACGTGGTTTTCATCCTCTACAAGAGCCTTAACAGTGTCCCCAATGGCAACCGGGAATTTATACTCTTTCATTTCTTGTTCCTTTCTTATAGTCTTCAAATTTCTCGCAAGACCTGAAGACGAATTTGTTATTTACCCATCTCTGAAGGTGCTTGATTTCCTTCGGAGCATTAGGCTTGTCATAAATCATCACATAAGGATCGTAGCCGAGGTCTCGCAAGGTGTATATCCTATAGAGATTCTCTTCCATAGTGCTATCGAAATTGACGAGAACGTATGCCACCTTTGTCGATGATGATTTTCTCCTGTATGCCTCTGAAAATCTCTTGAAATAGGGCGCAAGGTCTTGCTTTGGATTATCCCACGCAAAGTGTATCCTCTTAATTCGCATCCTTCCAAGCTTTTCTGCGACCTCCTCGTTGGTGAGCCTAATATCAAGTCCTTGATTGAAGTTCACAATGGCTCTGCTTTCTATAAGTTGGTCAAGCAGGCTCATCCTCTCCTTGCAAGCAAGAAGGTTAGGATCGAGCAGCTCTATGTGCTTCTGACCTCGCCAAAATTCTGATAGGTCGGCAACCTTAACACTCCTCAATCCTTCCTTCTCTCCCACGATGCAGAATTTACATCCTCTCGGACACCCTCTTGTAAGAAAGCCGTAGGCGGTATCCTTTGTAATCTCAGGATAGATGCCATAGTCGGGATAGATATGCTCAATCTCAGGTGGCAGAGTATTATCAAGTCCGTACCCGGTGCCACCTTTTACAATCTTATCCGCTTGAGGAGTCCATTCAATATCGGGAGAGTATGTATCATCAAAGACCTTGCTTTGATACACGATATCGTAGTGGCTCATCGGAAAGCACCACTCAACGTCATCCCCTTGCTTTTTATGCCAAGCAGATATTTTCATTAAAGCGAGGTTGGGGAAATTATGTCCGTCAACATCGATCAGTCCTACCTTCACTTGCTTACCCTCCTATTTTTTCTTTTGTTCCGTAGCTGCGTTCCAATGCTTTAGCAAAGGCTTCATCGATATCAAAATCCCCATATCGCACTTTTTCCTTGCCTTTAGACTTCTTGCTTACCTTGGTATCCTCTTCCCACCACTTGAGTATCATACTGTAATGGCACTTAATATGAGCATCATTCTCGATAATGAAAGTGGCAAGCCTCTCTATGTACCGGTTGAAAGCATCAAGACCGAGCCTGTCCATAAGGTCTCCAAGCTGAGCATCTGTGAGGTATACCACACCTTTACCAAGAGTGCCTCCAACGAGCTTTAATTGGTTTTCCGTGGTTGCAGTAGCGGTGGCAGGCTCTACCTCTGCCTCTACCTCTTTATCTTTATCTTTCTTTATCTCTTTCTCTTTTTCTTTCTCTATAGGACAATTTGAGGACAGTTTGGGGACATTGTCCTCTTTTGCCCTTTGAAGCCTCTTTTTTCCTGCCCATTTTGTCTCGCTTCCGATGAGTTTTTCCACCTCGTTCATATAGATGGTTTGGTCATCGCATATAGACATCATATTCAGTTCAATAAAGAGCTTCATTGCCGAGCGGACGATATCAATATTGGTGTTGGTTACCACCGAGAGCATCTGCTCATTATACGGTATCGTATCAGAGAAACGAAGAGAGCCTTCGTGGTCAATGCTCTCAAGCAATAATTTGAGATAGAATAGGATGTAGTCCTTGCCGTTAGGCATCTCCTCAATGATTCTTATATCGTGCCTCTTGAAGAAGTCTCGCTTCAACTTGAGCCAATAGTATTTTCCGTTTTCCCCCATTATGTATCACTCCTTCTTCTCACTTATGTAACAGACGTTGACCTCTTCCATCTTGGCGGCTACTACAATGTCCTCGCCTTTCCAAGCCACGATCCACCCTTCACGGAAGTCAAAACAGTCCGCAGGTAGGTTAAGATGCTCACCATCCTTGAATCTAATTATTACTCTTGTCATCGCTTAAACACCCCACTTTCTATGAGCCTTGTAACGATTCGCTTGATCATTATGGGAGGGACGGACATGCCGCAGATATATGCGACCTTTTGACCACAAAAATCGTAATCTTGTGGGAATGTTTGAGCATTTCTGTAATCCCCATCACTCAAGCTGCGTTTATCATCTCCCCGATACATACCGTGTGCGTGTATAGTGCAACAGATATCTTTGTCCCATATAATCCTTGCGTTAAACCTCATTCTTTTTTCAGGCTTTCCGGGATTATGCACTCTGTTCCAAGCAGAAACCAAATCCTTTTCACCTTTTTTTACATTATTAAGTAAAATTTCGGTTTCATTGGATACCGCCCTACCAATACCATCCTTAATGTAACTGAAGGTAATCGGCTCATAATTGAATGTAAGATTCAATTCGTTATTTAACATCGAAAACCCCCTGTTCCAACAATTTATTGACTATTCTTTTTATCATAATAGGTGGCACCGACATACAAGTTATGTACGGTACACTTGCACCGCAATCATCGTAATCTTCGGGAAATGTGGATATGTGATAATAGTCCATCGTAGACAACTTGCATTTGTCTGCTCCACGATAAAATCCGTGAGAGGTAAGGGTTTGGCATACCATGCCGTCTTGTGCTATTTTCTCGTTAAAGCGAGATTCCTTACCACCTTGCCTTATGATAATATCTGCAAGCCTTTTGTCTGTAGGTAGGGCTATGGAAAGAAGTTTCTCGACTATCGCACTCGGCTTCTCCCCAACACCTTCCTTTACCTCGCCAAACAAGATAGGCACATAATTAAAAGTCATATCAAGTTCGTGATTCAACTGCATCTCGCCACTCCTTGTAAATATCATTTCTTATGGCTATAAAGAATACTCTATGCCTTGTCTGTGGGACACCCATCGTTTCACCCTTTAAGAGCCAATGCCCAACCTCATAGCCTATTTCTGAGAATTGTTTATAAATCCTTTGCACATAAGACCAAGCCTCGCCCTTTAGAAGTCCTTCTACATTCTCCATAATAACCACCTTCGGTCTTAACTTGTTTGCCGTTTCAATAAAGACGAAGGACAGATCATCGAGAGTTTGTTCAGCTTGTCCCTCACGGAATTTCTTCTTTTTGCCCCAAGAATCCTCACGGTCACCTGCCATAGAGAATGTAGTGCAAGGAGGAGAGCCATCGAGAATATCAAGGTTGAAGAGTTCTTCCGGGAGTTCTTCATTGGGGATTTCATTGAATTTTCTTATATCCATGAGGAAGTTGTGCTTGGGATGATGATTCCTTATGTACACCTCGTTCATCTTGGGATCAATCTCGCAACACCCGATTACATCGCATCCGGCAAGCTTATATCCCATCGTAGAGCCGCCCCCACAAGCGAAGCAAGAGAACACCTTGAGTCCGTTCTTCTCTTTGGGATAGTCCTCAGCCATAGTCCACTTCCAATCGGTAGACTTGATAGGCTTGTACTTCTTTGCCTCTTCTTCAGGCATAAGGTCAAAAATAGATAATGATTCCATATTTCCCTCCTTTAGAACGGCAAATCGCCATCCGAGGGAATTTCCTCAAAATTCTGACTATTCTGAGTGTAGGCACTCGGCGCATAAGGCTCATTTTTAGCCTCTGTGGAGTTTTCTTTATTACCTACGAAAGAAACCTCATCCGCTACTACCTCAACGGCTGTGCGTTTGTTATTCTGCTTGTCTGTATAGCTCCGTGTGGTAAGGTAACCTCTTATACATATCTGATCACCCTTCTTTACATACCTACCGATAAGTTCAGCCTGCTTATCCCACGCTACAATAGTGTGGAAGTCCGTGGTGTCTTTCGTGTAAGGTCTCTTCACGGCAAGTGAGAAGCTTGCTACCGATTTACCTGCCTGTGTCTGCTTTAGCTCTATTGCGGAAGTAGTCCTTCCGAGAAGTATAATAGTGTTCATATTGATTCTCCTTTTCTTAAATTGCGTTTCATTTCTGCGTGCAGTTTTGCGTGTTCACTACGAGTCATAAGCTGCAAATTTTCAAGCCTATTGTCTTTCCTGTTTCTATTGATGTGATGGACACTCTCATCTTTTTTAAGGTGTCTGCCTATGTACTGCTCAATTACAAGCCTATGTTCCATAACATATCCGTCCGAAGAGCAATGGGGATGTGTGGGATTATAAACATAAACGTATCCACTTCTATTCTTTGTGTGTCCACCGTATTCAGAAGGGTTAAGCATACGCCCCTTTTTTGCATCTGACATTTTTCTTTTTGCCTCGGCAGTTTGTTTAGTGCCTTTCCTGCCTCGTCCCACTCGTCTTGCATTCTCTCTTACCTTATCCGATGTAGGATGATCGTGCCGGTCTCTTGTGGGGATTCCGAATTTCTTTAACCTGTAATAAATTGCAACAGCACCAACACCAAGAACTTCGCCTATTTCCTTCATAGTCATTCGCTCATCGAGGTATAATTTCCGCAATAGAGGCTCAAGTTCTTCTCCGTATTTTTCTGTGAGAAAATTGGATTTCAGTGCCATTTTTTATGCCTCCAGCTTATAAATATTAAAAGTGATTTTTCCAAAGCGATTTGTGGAATGCCCCTTCTCGCTTGTGATGTTGTGTCCGAGCCTCTTAAGCTCAACGATACGGGCAGGAAGTTCGACTATGCCATACTCACTCATAGCCTGCGCCCTTGTGAGTGTACCCACATTCTGAAGATGCCAAAGTATAATGTCTCTCTGAGTCATTTTTGTTTTGGTTTCCATATCGTTCTCCTTATAAATAGTTTTTGTAAAATTCTTTGATGAAGTCCTCTACACTCCATCCGTATTTTTGCATCGCCTTCTCTTGTGCAAACGCTTGCAATTTTCGCCTACGATTTCTATCCTGATGCACTCCATTTGGTGGCTCGTTGTGGCAGAAGTGGCAGAGTCTTACCATAAGACCGTACTTCTCTGATTTCTTTTTGAGGGCAGCTCCGAAAACGTGATGCCATTCGAGCCATTGCCTTGAGTGACATATCAAACATCTTTCGGTATCCTTCTGTAAGATGCTCTCCATCTACTCACCCCATAGCGCCTTGAGTCTTGCAATCTCATCGGGAGTCTCGGTAGGTATGCCAAGCTGCTTGCAATCCTGAATGATTAAATCAAGAAGTCTCGACATCTGTGCCGTATCGTAGGTAGATGAGCCATAGTAAAGAATTACATTCGTGCAACCCTCAAGCTTGCTTGGGAAGGTATCTGTCTGCCAACCTATGCCCATGCGTTGCCACCCTTCACAGAGTCGCTCCAAGGCAGAATCTTTGACACACACAGTCTCGGAATTGCCACCGATGTGCTTAACGTACTCTCGGTAGATATCCACCTTAGACTCACCCAACTTCTCTGCAAGCCTGTCCATAAGCACCCAAGCATAGGCATTTGCATCAAGGGATCGCCTCGCCCTGAAAGGCTTTATCTCAATAGAAAGCTTCTCGCATCCATTCATATCGTCAACGAGCTGCTTAAAATCATTAAGCTCATTAACCTCCAAGGTAAGCTGAGGCTTACTTGTTCTGAAGTCGATATTCGCACCGACTATTCTTCCTGTTACCTTCACGGGAATCTTCCCTCCTTTAAGCAATCTGCAAGATAAGTTAGTTTTGGCAGGTATACCTCTTTGATCCACCTCTCATCGTAGGCTATAAAATGCTCTCCTCTTCTTTCGGGATCGATGGGATTGAAGTAGTTATCATAGTCCTCCGGGAGCAGACCATAGGTGATGATTTTTGTCTTCTTGAGTCCTGAAGCAAACATCTGTACTTGCACTTGGTTTATGTACTTTTTTGGCATCTTGAAGTCATTATCAAACTTGTAGGTCTTGCACTCGTAGTTTGTATCGGCATCGTTTCCATCAAGGTTGACACGAAGCCTCAAATCCTCAAGGATAATCTGCTTGTCAAGTTCCATCGGGATGCCAAGCGACTCAAGGATGCGATGCTCGTAGTGAGTCCCGGCTGAGGTGTACTTGTTTTCAAAATGGTCTGTATTGATAGATAATTTCTGTAGCCACCACTTGGCGAAGGTATCCGATGTCCACCTGCCGATAATCTTGTCCGTGTCTGAAGCACCGAAGTAGTAGCCTCTGTCCTTACTCGCTATCATAATGACAACAGCTTCTTCTCGAAGCGGTCAAGCTGGTCGAAGAAGGTAAACAACACCTTAACCTCATCCTCGCTCATAGCACACTTTTCTGCGATCTCTTTGGTGGTAAGATGCTTGTCCCTGAGTACCTTGGTATACTCCTGTTGGAATCTTTCCTTGATAGCAAATATGTGATGCTTTGAAAGGTCATCCTCGTCCTGAAGTTCAAGTTCATCCCTTGACCAAAGTGAGAAGCCGAGACCGTAGCGAAGTGCGATTGCCTTGACGAATGCTCTCGCCATTGCCTTGAATACAACGTTCTGATTGAGCGAGTTATCCTTCACGGGATTGATTCCGTTGAGCAAGGGATAACTATAGATGAAGGTGTCATCATCCACCGTAACCTCGATGCGGACCTCATAGCATCTGTTGTTGTTGCCGGACTTATCAGTGAAAGTCTGTGAGGACATAAACAAGCTGCTTCCATCCTCGTTGTATACAGGAGAGAAGAATACCTTCTCTGCACCATGTTCGTGCAGAAGGTCAACCACTGTTGCCCACGGCAGATAATCCGCACCATCTCTCTGCTTGATGTAAGGAGCTACATCAACCTTCCTTAACTCATTAAAACTCTTAAGCATTTTCTTTATCCTCCGATTCTTTTATTTCCATCCAAAATTCATAGCGATTGTTATTACCACCGGTCTCCTCAAGTATTCTTACAAAACTCTCAACACTCACATCGTTGCAGACGAAGACCTTCTTTTCTGCCTTGTCAAGTCCGTAGACTGTATTGCCGTTCGTGATCTCATCCCACACTAAAAAGTGGTAAACTTCTTTGAATCTCATAATTAAAATCCTTTCTTAATTATCTATGTAATCTTCAGTATTCTTACGATACTCCTCATTGAGACAGGTCTCACAAATGAAGGTACCGTCTATGTTGTAGAAATAATCGTCCGTGATAGGCTCGCCACAACAGTCGCACTTGGGATACCTATCGAGCTTACTTTCCTGCTCCCGTTCATATTCGTCATGAAGATCGTTGTAATCGGGAATATAATCCATCTCATTCTCCCCCTAATTTCTGATAGATTTTCTTGAGGGCATACGAGGCTGCCTGCGCTATGCCTAAAATTCCATCGTGAAAGATGTGACCGTGTCCCTTGGCTATCTCCATCTTGGAGTCCTCGGTGACCTCGTAGAGCCTTGCTACAACGAGATTCTCAAGGTATTCAAATTCGTAGGTATACTGAGGTGCTTCATCCTCCGAGATGAGGTCAAACGTTCCCTCTACAAACTCAGTCCTTGAGGCGATGTCGCAATCATCGAAGCGAATCTTGTATACGTTACCGCCCTTGGCACTACTATGCATTATGTCTACGATCTCGCCCTGCTTGTCCGCAGATTTGCCAAGTCCTCTGTGGCGGACCTCTTTGGGCATCCTGTCATAAGGTCTCACCTTAACTCTGTCGCCAATGTAAAATTCCATCTTAAGCCTCCTTCAATTCGGTAATAATTTCATCAGGATACTTAACTGAGAAATTGACATAGGCATCGGTATAGGTCTTTCCTTCAATCTCCGTATCCCTGAACGATGATCCATCTTTGGTATGAGTTGCAATCCATTTTTTCATCTTCTGTTCTCCATTTTTAATTTGATTTTAAGAGCCTCTCTGCGGACTTCGCTATCCTCTCCATCCGTCTCTTCTTCTCCTCTTCCGTAAGGACCGGGGAGTAAACCTTTACTACGGCACCGGGATACTCATAAGTCTTAGGCTCTTGGTAGGTGTCCTTTACTTTCATAAGCACTCCTTAAAATTGCATTTGGTGTATACTATGCAGACTCAGGCTGCATTGCTACGCCTGTTTGGTAGATTTTTAGTCTACTCATCGGGCAAAAAAAATAGCCTCTTTATCCTTTGCAGTTATCTTTAGAAGCTTGCAAAGAATAGCCATCTCGTTAGCCTTAAACTCGCTCTTGTTATTGATTTTGAGCGCAAAGCCATATGCAGTAAGACCGAGTTGCTTTGCTATAAAGCTCTTTTTATAGCCTGACTTTTCGATATACTGCTCAAGTAAAGATGTATTCGTCACGATTCGTACCTCCTTTCCACGGATTTTGAAGTAGATTCAAAATCTACTAAAACAAGAATAGCACATTCGACAAGAATTGTCAAGTATTTTTTGAAAATTTCCCAAAAAAAGTTGACAAATAGTCTACCTTGTGGTAAAATATAGGTAAAGGAGGTGATTATATGGCTACCGTAGGTGAGAATATACTTCGTATGAGGAAGCGTTTAGGGTGGACTCAGGAAGAGCTTGCCACAAAGATGGGATACAAATCAAAATCTACCATTAATAAGATAGAATTGGGTATAAATGATATTCCGCAAAGTAAGATTGTACAATTTGCGGATGTTTTAGGTACTACTCCTGCTCACCTTATGGGATGGGACGAGGAAGAAAAAAATCCCCCCGAAGAGCCGAAGCTTTCCGAGGGAGAAAAAATATTACTTGATTTATTCAGGCGTGTGCCTAATGAACAACAGCAGCTTGTTTTGCAGATGATTCGTGCTGCTTTAGGAAGCCAAGAATAATGACAGTAGCTGCCATTAGCGCTTGCTCCGGGTTATCGTTTTCACGGATGATTTTAATTAACTCTATTTCATTGTCTGTCATTACTATAATCCCCTTCCATTATTAAAGTACACGAACATACGTTCTGATTTCAGTATAATTTATTAAATCAGAATTGTCAAACAAATTTCGACAAAATTTTATACTTACTTTCTGCATAAATTATACAACCGCAAAAATGTAAAATCAATACTCAACTTTGATACTTTTGGTACTCAAGTTCTGTACCGAAAAAGCACAGAGAATAATACTATTTTTTTGAAAAGGACAACATATGCTACTCGAAAACTTACGATATTATAAAGAAGCATCAAAGATGACCTACGAACAGATTGCCGAGGAGAGCAAAACACCTTTAAGCACTGTTAAAAATATATTCTCCGGCAAGAGCGAGCCTTTGGCATCAACGCTATACCGAATCTCCACAGCACTTAACGTACCTCTTGAAGACCTACTTGCCGATGCTAATGTGGTATTGGCTTCCTCATCCATTATAGAGGTACAGGAGAGCCTTGTAGAAGCTCAGGAGACTATCGAAGTGGTAAAAGAGACCGCCACCATTATGGAGTCGGAGCGTGACCTTACCAAGATTGAGAATGAAAGATTAAAGGTAGAGATCGCTAACCTGAAGACCGAACTTCAGCTCCTCAAGCAAGAGCTTCAGCACAAGGACGAGCTTCTTGAGCTGCATAAATTCTATAGAAAGCTTATACCTAATAACTAAGGAGAACCTATATGCAAAAGATTAAAGACTTTCTGTTAACATCATTAGGCACGGTTGGAATGCTGATTTTTTACACGTTATCACTTTTCATAACAGTCTTTCCCTTAATTATGTTTGAAATGCCGTGGTGGCTCTATCTGATTTTAGCATTGCTGGTACAATTAGTAATAGTCAAAATTCCCTTTGGGGTTGAAATCCTATGGATAATCGGACTTATAGGAGCAATATTAGGTAAGCAAGATGTATTGGCAATTATTTACTATATTTTATTTGTAGTGATAATAGGCTCTACGGTTGTCAAGCTCTTGAAATTTTTCCTATCCAAATAATCAACAAAAAAGAAATAAAGGAGGAGATAATGAAAGAATTCACGTTTACCGCCTACTGCACCTTTGGCAAGGGCGACTCAGGCGAGACCGAGATTGAAGTTGAGCTTACAGAGGAAGAGGCAGAGAGACTTGTAAAATTCGGCACACAACCCGATATATACTATAACGGATTCTCTCGTTGCTATGAGCTTGAAGACCTGTATAGAAAGATTTATGACTTAGCAGTCAAACAGATGACCGAGGAAATGATTGACTTCGGGGATGAAGACCATTCAGAAAATCCCAATTGGCAGGTTGATGATGATTACGCCTGCGGAGTTAATTTTCCAAGAGAATTTGAAGATATGTTACTTGAAGACGAATGAAAGAAGGAGGAGGTAACTTGTATAATTATATTGATTTTTCACAATTTAGACCGGATGAATTTCTTGTCTATCTGCGTAAGTCTCGTTCAGACGATCCGCTTCTTTCGGTAGAAGAAGTTCTCGCAAAGCACGAAGCAATCCTTGACGAGTGGTGTGAGCGTAATCTTGGAGCAAAAGTCCCCGAAGAGAACAAGTACAGAGAAGTTGTATCAGGCGAGACTATTGCAGATAGACCGAAGATGCAAGAAATTCTTAAAAAGATGGAATCACCCAAGATTAAGGGTGTCATCATCGTTGAGGTGCAGAGACTTTCTCGTGGTGACCTTGAGGATGCCGGTAGGATCATCAAACTATTCCGATTCACAAACACCCTTGCTGTCACTCCTCAGAAGGCATATGACCTTAGAGACGAGTATGACAGAGATGCCTTTGAGCGAGAGCTTAAAAGAGGTAACGAGTTCCTTGAGTACACCAAGAAGATAATGAGCAGAGGCACACTCCTCTCCGTCAGCCAAGGAAACTATGTCGGCTCAAGACCACCTTATGGATATGATAAAATATGGGTAATGGAAGGTAGAAGAAAATGCCCCACCCTTGCCATTAACGAGGAAGAGGCAAACGTTGTCCGTATGATATTCAATATGTATGTCCACGAGGATATGGGAAGGATCAATATCTGTCACCGACTCGATGAGTTAGGCATAAAGCCTCCAAAGGGTGAACATTGGAGTGCCTCAGGTCTCAAAGACCTTCTTGAGAACGTACACTACCTCGGAAAAATAAAGTGGAATTGGCGTAAGGTAGTAACAGTTGTTGAGGATGGAGAAATCAAAAAAACCGCCCCTAAATCAAAAATAGGAGAGTATTTAATATACGAGGGTAAGCACCCTGCAATAATCTCCGAAGAACTCTTCAATGCAGCTTTAGAGAAGCAAGGTCGCAATCACAGAGCCAAGCCAAAGACCAAAGTAAGAAACCCCTTCGCAACTTTGGTTTACTGTCAATGTGGACGAGCAATGACGCTAAGGACTTACAAACATCACGGTGGAGTGCCAAGACTTGTCTGCAATGACCACGTTCACTGTCACACAGGCTCTTGCACATATGAAGGTTTTGAAAAATATATAGTTGAGGTATTAAGGCAGTGCATTGCCGACTTCGAGATAAGAGTGAAGAGCGACAATGGTGATTCTATGAAGCTCCACGAGAAGCTCCTCAAAAACCTTGAGAAAAAAATGCAAGAGCTTGAAGCCAAGGAAATCGCACAATGGGAAGCTCAAGCAAATCCCGATCCGGCTCAAAGAATGCCTCCACATATCTTTGCTGTATTGAACGAAAAGCTCCTCAAAGAAAAAGAGGAAGTAAAAGAGGCTATGTGCAATGCTCGTAAATCAATGCCCGATCCTGTAGACTATCAAGAAAAGCTATACCGCTTCTCAGAGGCTTTAGAAGCTCTCCTCAACCCCGATGTGGATGCACAGTTAAAGAACATGCTCCTAAAAGACTGCATAGAAAGAATAGACTACAATAGAGCAAAGCCTGAGCGTATTAAAAACCCCGAAAAGAAAACCTACAAAAACGGCAGACCGGACGGAAAAGGCAGACGGTTGAAGCCTAATCCAATGGAAACAGGCGCACATTGGACTAACCCACCTCTTGAAATTGAAGTAAAGTTGAAGGTGTAATTTTTTTGCGCCTATCAACTACATCATCAATGTTCCTATTCGTCTCAACATCAATGATGACATTGATAGTACCTATAATTTAGAGCATCCTATAAGGATGCTCTTTTTATTATTCTTTCACGATAAAGGCATCAAAACCTACCGCTTTTATCTTTTTCTTCATCTCTTCGGCATTTGATTTAAGTAGATAAGCTCCGACCTGCACTCTGTATAGCCTCTCGCCCTGAATCTCTACACCCATTGTCTTTAAGATGCCTTTTGCGATTGCTTGCCCCACCTTCTGCCTATCGCCCTCTGTGGCTAAAATTTTGAGGTCTGAGGCATTATCCACGAAAGCGCATTCAACTATAACCGCCGGGCAAGAGGTCTCTCGAATAAAGCCGTAGTAATCCTTGCCACTTGAATTCTTTCTAATCTTCGCCCCTCTTGAATTCTGCCCTACCTTCACGATCTCTGCGAGGATGTTCTCTGCAAGTGTTTTTGACTTCCCTCCTCCATAGTGATAGAAAGCCTCGGCTCCGTCACCTCCACCGGCATTATTATGGATATCCACCGCAAGGTCCGGGGAGAATGCATTGCACTCTTTGATTTCTTCACTCAATGTATCATTTTCGTCTTTTGACCTACTTAGTTTCACTTCCACACCGTGCCTTTTAAGCTCATCTTTGCAAGCGAGAGCTATGGATAGATTTAAGTCCTTCTCCTTAACACCATTCGCCACGGCACCGGGATCGCTCCCTCCGTGACCGACTCCAATAAACACCTTCATTTACTCACCCCCTCTGCTCTTATCAAGTATAGGCTGCACAACACCGTTCCACGATGCCGAGAGTCCTGCTGCCAAAGCGCCTACCAAGATTCCCCCGATAACCTCTCGCTCAAACAAGTCCACACCTGCCCCTAAGGTCGCTACAAGGTAAGCAATGGCAGCCTGCCAAAAGGTCTTTACTGCTCTTACGGCTACTTCCTTTGCCATAAAACCACCTCCAATATGTAGTAGAAAAGGGCATCCCTCGTAGGATGTCCTTCTCATGTTTTAATCATTGGTTGGTATTGGATGAGCATCGATGTAATGAATGGCTTGCTTAATAAGATCAGACTGAGTATCGGTGTACTTTACCGTGTCAACTACAATGTTGTTATAACCCATTGTCCGACCATCGAAGCCATTGACAACAACGGCTACAAGCTTCATGCAGACCTCGGCAAAAACCGTCCACGAAGGCTCGAAAATTACCTGAAGAGCAATCAAGGACATACCCACAGCCACAAGGATCATTTTGACAAACTTTGTACTGAAGGCAAATTTTCTCTGTGTCTTCGGAGTTATGTATAGTGCAAACCGGGCAAATGAACTTTTACCCTGCATCGTAGTCATCATATCAGGAGTAAAGCGAATCTGTCGCACTCGGTTAGCTCGCACTATTGCTTTTCGCTGCAACTCAGTCAATTCAGTATGCTTCTTAATCTCCGAGCCGCTCAGCTTTGAATACTTCTCGAGGTACTCATCATAATTGATGCTTGCTATAATGAGATGCTGTGTCCTTGTCTTTTTAAGTTCTTCAGCTATGTAATAAGCACAGAACTCATTCAGCCTTGAGTACCTATCATTCTCAATAATCTGATTTTTAAGTTCCGTGAAGCGATCCACCGCCGCCTTATATACATCGGTAGCAAGACCGGCACTCGTTCCCCCGTCTGCACAGCACACATACATCGCATAGGATGCAAACAATATTAGGAAGAATTCAAGTCCAAAGTCTTTTATATCTGCTATAGATACCAGTGTGATATCGGTAGTCATAACAACGATTACCGAGAACAATATGAATGCTATCAGCAGAGTACGGGCGTTGCTTACGATATATTGAGAAATTTTTCTCTTTTCAACCGATATCTTTTCAAGCTCATTCATTGGATTTCACATCCTTTGCCTTGAATCGCTCTGAAAGGTAAGTAAGGAACGTGCCTATGGCACAGCCTATAAATCCCATCCAAAAGACCGTGGTCATATCTCTCATAACCTCTCCAAGATAAACGAGAATGTACGAGATAATAAGGAAGACAATCCACACTGCGATAGGAGGTGCATGCTTAAGGTTAAGATGGTCTTTTATGAAATCAAAGACTGTCTTGCGAAAGACGATAAGCAACACGAGAGCAATGAGAATTATACCAATTCCCACGGTGCGACTCATTCCGTGTCTATCTCTCCACAATGGGAACTTCTCTAATATAGCCATTATGGGCAATGCGCAGGATACAAGTATCCCGGCAAGCTTAAAAAGCCAATAAAGTATTTTACGCTTCCTGTCCGTCATCTGCTTTCACCTCCGCAGTTTCTGCTTCTGCAATAGCATCAACGGCAGCTCGATGACGAGAGAAGAACTCTTCCTTCTTGGCATTAGGTATGTTTGCGAGGCAAAGCAGATTCGCAAGCTCGTCCGCAAACTCAAGGTTGGCGAGCTTTGAGGTGTTAAGATAGGATTCAACCTTGACAAGCGCATCCTTCAGTGCGGTCTTCTCATCTTCACTGATTCGTATCTCCTCAAGAAGAGAATTAAATGCCTGCTGATATCCCTCAACCTGCTTTGATATTTCCGCTACCTTGTCAAGAGCCGCATTGATGGCATCTGCACTCTTTTCTGCAACAGTAATAGCATTATTGTTGAGAGTGCCGATAGAGCCATTCAACTTGCCGTGCTTGCGTATCTCATAAAAGATGGTGAGAAGAAGTGTACCTATTACCGAGATTTCCTCAAAGTGGGACTGTACATACTCCACAATGATCTCGGCTATGGTCTTCTCTGCCTCCATTGTCTCGCCCTCTGCGACTACCTCCTCGGTAGGAACTTCCGCTTCCTCTGCCGATGCAACAATGGGCAGTGCCATCATCAGCATAGCGCAAAGAATAAATACAAGAATCTTTTTCATCTGTTTTCTCCTTATTTAATTAAAAAGTTTAATGAGTTCGTGTCGAATATGTTGGAAAGTTCACGAAGATGTTCCCTCATGCTCTCACACTCGGCTTCCACCTCTTCGAGCCGACACCGAAGCTCCATAAATTCAATGGCGGTCTGAGGAGGCGATTCGATTCGCCCCCCTTTGATCGTGACCTTTTCCAGCTCGTATACATCACCGAACTTGTCCGTGAAGGTGGCACTGTATACCCCGGTGCATCCGTTGACAAGCACAGGCATAATAGCCTCGGCATTGGGTGAAACGCTTACCTCGGTAGTACCGATCTTCAACACACCTTCTCTATTACAGGAAATACGCCTCGTGTCGGTCCCATAAATCAAGCCTTTTTTGTTATTGAATGTCTGTATTTTCATGATTTATCTCCACCTTGATTTTAAGTATTGAACTACAAAAGTGACATTTGTTTGCTCTGTCGATGATATGTGGTCTTTAACGCTTAATTCATAGGCAATCGTAGTGATTGGGAACGCACTCACATTCTCGGAATTTATGACGAAGCTGTGATGCAAGTCTTTAATCTGGCAGCTTACCCCACTCGTGGATGCATTGTCAAACTTTATGCCAAGGACTAGTCCCGGCACATTGACAGTACCTGACACGTGATAAGCACCAGAGGACTCACTATAAGCAAAGCCACTCTTAACAGTAGTTATTGTGTCAATTGAGACATAGAACTCGCTAATGGTTGATTTAAGCACGTAATTGTTTGCTATTGATTTTCCTTCACCGTCCTGAATCGCCTTACTAGCTAGAGACGCTAAATCTGCCTTTCCAACGGTCATGCTACCATCAACGATACTAGAGATACTTTCCGTGTTTTGCTGAATCGATGCCGCCATAGCAGAAGCACCGGTTTCATCCGACTTTATATAGTCTTGGATTTCTTTCAGAGTATCTATGACCTTTGTATTTCCTGAATCGATGTTTGCTTGTGCAAGGAAGGTTTTCGCAGGTTTAAGCTGAGTGTCGACATAGTTTTTGGTTGCTACATGCCTTGTGTTGGTAGGATCATTCGCTACCATTACGTCACCGGTTGGAAATACCAAAAGTCCATTTTTTCTATTAGTATCGTCATCACCGGCGCCTACAACGAATATAGCGTTTGTCTCAGGGTTATTGTATCTACCTACAACAAATTGGTCCCGGGATGTAGACTTGAGATTATTACCGTGGACGAAAGACCTATCCGCCCCTGCCTCGGAGTTGTATCCACCAGCGAAGGAATAAGCACCCTTGGCGGTGGTCAATGCGCCCTGTGCATGAGAAGCCTCTCCCGAAGCTGTAGTATTTGCACCCTCTGCGTGAGAATTAAGTCCTGATGCGGTGGTGGCAACACCCTCAGCGTGTGCGCTCCAATGTGTTGCCTTGGTATTTCGACCTTCAGCATGAGCGCCTTGGGAAGTGGCTTGCGTGGACATACCCTCTGCATGGCTATAAATTCCTGTTGCTTGGCTCTGATATCCTTCAGAGTGAGAATACTCTCCCGTTGCTTGGGTTTCGCCTCC
>JAEIGA010005180.1_pt1 | contig 20016 bp, 15 predicted proteins | sample 9270691 | NCBI WGS metagenome assembly JAEIGA01 (sample SAMN17057246, study PRJNA624740) | gut metagenome | biome: biome; isolation source: fecal sample | host: Bos grunniens | place: China: Xizang | collected 2019 | reverse complement strand
TTACAGTAACTGACCCAAGAATTATAAGATACTTTATGACCATCCCCGAGGCTTGCCGTCTTGTGCTTGAGGCAGCCACTATGGGTAAAGAGGATGAGATCTTTGTATTTGATATGGGTGAGCCGGTGAAAATTGCAGACCTTGCCAAGAATATGATTACCCTTGCTGGACTGGAATTGGATAAGGATATCAAGATTCAGTATGTGGGTCTTCGCCCTGGTGAGAAACTTTATGAGGAGCTGCTGAGCAATGAGGAGAATACTGTACCTACTGTACATAAGAAGATATTCCTGGCCAAGGTGAGGAAGTATGATTACAATGACGTCAAGTTGGCTCTGGATAAATTGATGGAGGCTACCATGACTATGGACAAAGAGTCAACAGTGGCACAGATGAAAGAGATTGTTCCGGAGTTCAAGAGTTGTAACTCCAGATATGGAAGATTGGATAAATAGGGGATAGATGAAAGAAACTAAGATTTGCGTAATAGGGCTTGGCTATGTAGGACTTCCTATGGCCAGGCTTTTCTCAACTAAATATAAGACTGTAGGATACGACATCTGTGAATCGCGTGTTGAGGCCCTTATGGCTGGACACGACGATATGCTTGAGGTTAGTGACGAACTGTTGCAAGAGGCATTGGAGGGTAATCTTAAATGTACTAGCAATATAGAGGATATAAGGGATTGTAATTTCTATGTAGTGGCGGTCCCTACCCCTGTGGATAAGAACAATAATCCAGATTTGAGCCCATTGTATGAAGCAAGTGCAACTGTAGGTTCTGTTCTGTCTGAAGGGGATGTGGTAGTCTATGAATCAACTGTATATCCTGGTGTGACAGAAGAGGAGTGTGTCCCAGTTCTGGAGAGGGTGTCTGGATTGAAATTCAACGAAGGTTTTTTTGCCGGGTACAGTCCTGAGAGGATAAATCCGGGTGACAAGCTCCATACAGTGGAGAAGATAAAGAAAGTGACTTCGGGCTCTACACCTGAAATAGGGCAATATATAGACGCAGTGTACAATTCTGTGCTGGAGGCAGGAACTCACCTTGCCCCATCTATAAAAGTGGCAGAGGCTGCGAAAGTCATAGAGAATTCCCAAAGAGATATAAATATTGCCTTTGTAAACGAGCTCTCAAAAATATTCAACAAATTGGGTATTGATACCTATGATGTGCTTGAAGCTGCATCTACCAAATGGAATTTTCTACCATTTATGCCAGGACTTGTAGGTGGACACTGTATAGGTGTGGACCCTTATTATCTGGCACAATGTGCGCAGAGACACGGATATAATCCAGAAATTATACTTGCTGGCCGTAGGATGAATGATGGGATGGGTGAGTATGCTGCCAATCAGACAGTCAAGCTGATGATGAAGAAGGGTATTCAGGTTTTAGGCTCAAATATCCTTATTCTCGGGGTGACATTCAAGGAGAATTGCCCAGATGTGAGAAATACAAGGGTGGTGGATCTCTATAATTCGCTAAAGGAGTACAATCTGAATATCAAAGTATACGACCCTTGGGCAGATCATAGTGTCGTAAAGAATCACTATGGTATAGAATTGGAAAGTAAACTCCCTGAGGAGAGGTTTGATGCAGTTGTACTGGCTGTAGCACACGATCAGTTCAAAGAGATGGATATCCATTCGTTGGTCAATGATACCCATATTATTTACGACATAAAGGGTGTGTTGCCGAAGGATATGGTGGATGGAAGATTGTAAATTTTAATTATCAGTAAGTTATGGAATTTATTCTAATTGTTATAATAGGTATTGTGGGCTTTATCGTCCAGAGTCGCCTCCAAAGTGTTTTCAATAAATATTCAAAAGTGCTTGCCCCTGGTGGTATGACAGGCAGGGAGGCAGCGGAGAAGATGCTTCGAGATTATGGTATAAAGGATGTGAAGGTGGTTAGTGTAAAAGGGAGGTTGACAGACCATTATAATCCGGTGAACAAGACCCTCAATCTGAGTGCCAGTGTATATAATTCAAACAGTGTGGCGGCACTTGCAGTGGCGGCACACGAGTGTGGGCATGCGGTACAGCATGCAGAGGGTTATGCCCCATTGAAAATGCGTTCGGCTTTGGTGCCTGTTGTCCAATTCTCTTCAACATGGGCCCAGATTATCCTTATAGTAGGCATTTTGCTTATAAATACCTTTCCCGCGTTGTTGTATTTGGGTATTGCAATGTTTGCAATGGTGGTTTTGTTCAGTTTTATAACCCTCCCTGTTGAGTACAATGCCTCTGATAGGGCGTTGGATTGGCTTGAAAGATCAAACTCGTTGACACAGACACAGGTAGGACAGGCCAAAATTACTTTGAAATGGGCAGCCAGGACATATGTGGTGGCTGCTTTGTCAGCATTGGCCACTTTGCTTTATTATCTTGGCATTGCCAGAGATAATGATTAGTCTGCGATGAAAAGTTATCATATTGCAATTGTAGGGGGAGGCGCAGCCGGACTTATGGCGGCTGCGAGATGTGTCGGCTCCGGCTTGGATGTTGTCCTTATCGAGAAGAACAAGGAGTGTGGCAAAAAACTCCTTATTACCGGTAAAGGGCGTTGCAATATTACAAACAGTTCCCCTTGGAAAGATTTCCAGACTCATATCCATCCTGATAAAGGTTTTTTGAAAAATGCATTTCACCACTTTTCAAATAAGGATGTGGTAGCACTCTTTGAGAGTGCAGGACTCCCTTGTAAGGAGGAGAGGGGTAATCGTATATTTCCTGTATCTGACAGAAGCCATGATGTGAGGGATACACTGGTGAAATATATTAAGAAAGGTGGTATCAATGTAGTCACAGGTTGTCAGGTGCTGGATATAAACAAGGGTGATAACCTGTTTACGCTCAGTTTGTCTACTTATGAAGGGGATAATCTTGATATTCAGGCATCAAGGGTGATTCTCGCTACAGGTGGACTCTCTTATCCGACAACAGGCTCTACTGGGGATGGATATGATGTTGCAAGTAAGTTTGGTCATACTATTGTAGGGACTTTCCCATCGTTGACAGCTATGAAACCACTCAATATGGATTCTCGTATGGAGGGTATTCTCCTCAAGAATGTAAGGATGGATCTGTGGGTCAATGGGTCAAAGGTCCAATCAGAGTTTGGTGAAACCCTTTTTACATCTGGAGGTATCGAGGGGGCATTGGGGTTCAGAGTGAGCAGAAAGGGTGTTAAAGGGTTGATTAATGGTCAGAAAGTGGAGTTAGTCCTCGATTTGAAACCGGCAGTGGAGATGGATGAACTTAACAAGAGGGTGAAGGAGTTGTCGGCTGAGTGTGGAGGAAAACTGAAGAAAATAGTTTCCAGGTTGGTCCCTGCGCAAATGGTGGACCCATTTATCGATTCTCTCCCTGGGCTCAATCCTGACAACATGGCATCAAGGCTTAAAGAGTGGCGTTTCAAGATTGTAGGGTATGTAGGGTATGAAAGATGTGTAGTGACATCTGGTGGGGTGTCATTGGATGAGATATCTCGTAAAACCATGGAATCCAAAGTAATCGATGGCCTATATATGGCGGGGGAAGTTATAGATTTGGATGGTGATACTGGAGGGTATAACCTCCAGATAGCATTCTCTACAGGTGCATTGGCGGCAGACTCTGCTGTCAGGTCAATATCTATTTGACAACAAAATTGAAGATTTGTTGACCATCTACCGAGCCGGTCAGACGGGATACAGGTGTAATTTCTACAGGCTTTGCCAATTCCATTGTTATAAAATCACCTATACGGAGTGAACAATATCTGGAAATGAGGGATATCCTCTCCATTATTCCATCATAGGTGGGAAATGTGAATGCTTCAAATGGGTTGGCGTAGTTTATCTGCACCTCAAATTTATGGGTAGTTGCTGCAGGAATCTCCATCTCTGGGAAAGAGAGTAGGGGGATTATGGATGTGTAGTCAAGTGAGTTCTCTATAAATGCCCTCTCCTGCAACTCAGAAAAGTATTCACCCTTCAGTGTGGGGTGAAGCAGAAGGCCGAAACCATAGGAGTCAATATATCTTTGGGCAAATCTGTTGGCGATAGCTTTACCCGCACGTAGTGTCTTGATATACATCACAGGTACGGCTGATACTTTCTCAACTTGATCAGGTATGTAATACTCATCCAGAGCCCTTATAAGGGTACTGTCGGGACGACAATAGAAACTCTCTTTTCCGTATGGAGATACTATGATATTCATCTATCTTTTTCCTAAGTGAATCTCAGTGAGGACCTTTTTGGTGTCAAGGGTAAAGTCACCATTCATCATCCAGGAGTAGTAACTTGGTTCCTGAGCCAATACCTCTTTGACAGGGCGCCCTTTGTGTTTTCCAAAATTGAAGGTAGGGACATCTTTGTCATTGTAAACAATCCTCCCTGCATAGTCGACATTTTTGGTTTTGGTTGAGAACTCTGCCAAAAAGTTGACGTCGTTTTCCAATTCCGGATATTTGTCAAGCTGGGCCATCAGAATCTCGTATGTTGCCAGTGTGTCAGCCTCTGCTGAGTGAGCATTCTCCAATGTTTTTCCACAGTAAAATTTATATGCGGCACTTAGGGTCCTTTGCTCCATCTTGTGGAATATGGTCTGCACATCCACAAGTTTCCTTTTTCTGAAATCAAAATCGGCAACATCTGCCCTTAGAAACTCCTCTGCCAGTAGAGGAATATCGAATTTGGTGGAGTTGTAACCTGCAATATCGCAACCAGACATCCACTGTGCCAATGATTTTGCCACCTGTTTGAATGTGGGGCAATCCTTTACATCCTCATCTGATATTCCGTGGACTGCCTGTGCTTCAGGGGAGATGGGGATAGTGGGGTTTATTCTGCGGGTTTTGGTCTCTACCTCACCGTCAGGATGCACCTTTACCACTGAAATCTCTACTATCCTATCTGTGGCAATATTGAGACCAGTACTCTCGATATCGAAGAACAATATCGGATTTTTAAGTTTCAGTTTCATATCTCCATTGTGCCGTTATGATGGTATACGGATAGGCATGAGCAATGAGCATATCACCTCCTCAGGGTCAGTCTCACCAGCGGCAAGGATCAAACCTGCACGTGTAGGGTCTGACAACTCGATGGATACCTCCTCGTATGGGAGATTGTTGAGTATCTCAGCTAAGAAAGTTGATTTGAAGCCAATGTGCATTTCATCCCCTTCGTAAGTGCAGTCAAGTGTCTCATGCGCAGACATTGAGAAATTGGTGTCTGATGCTGAAATGACCAGTTTGTTGAAAGAAAGTGAAAGTTTGATATGTGAAGTCGACTGGTTAGAGCAAACTGCAACCCTCTTGACAGCATTTAAAAGAGCTACTCTGTTTATTACCAGTTTGTTAGGGTTGTTCTTAGGGATTACTGAACGGTAAGCGGGATATGTCCCCTCCTGAAGCCTGCAGATGAGGATATTGCCATCAAACTCAAAGTATGCATTCTTAGTGTCAAATGTAACCTTTACCAAGTCTTCGCTTTTGCCAAGAAGTGAGCGGAGGATGGCGGCAGGTTTCTTAGGAAGAATGAAAGAGCATTTCTCAGTTACCTTGACATCGTGGCGGGTATAATAAACCAGTTTGTGGGAATCTGTAGCCACTAGTGTGGTGTTTTCTGGGGTCATATCGAAGAATATGCCGTTCATTACAGGTCTGAGTTCATCCTCTGCTGTAGCATAGATAGTGTTATTTATACCAGTAAGGAGAATGTCTGAAGGGAATGATGCCGATATTGCCAAATCTCCCAATTCAGGGAGTGAAGGGTAGTCATCAGCAGGGAAGAAAGGGATCTTGGATGCACCACTCATCCAGCTGATATTGAGGATCTCTTCGTTTGCCTCTGTGCTGAACTGTAGTGGAAGATCGGGAAATTCCTTAAGAGAATCAGTCAGAAGTTTGGCGGGAACTGCTATTTCCCCCTCTTCCTGAACATCCTCAATCGCGATAGTAGTTTTAAGTGTCATCTCAAGATCCGAAGCGGTAACCTCCAATGAGTTGCCGGACAATACGAATAGGAAATTGTCAAGGATAGGTAGAGTGTTTCGGTTGGAAATGACCCTTGATACGGACAATAGACCGTGCAAAAGCTCTGAACTTGATACTGTAAATTTCATACTTATATTTTATTTTTTTGTTTTCAAACGTTACAAATGCAAATGTAAAAAATTTTTGGCATATATTTTGAGTTTATCGCATCAAAGTATTAAACAATTTCGATATATATGAAAAGATTTTTGCTGGTAGCGTTGTGCGCAATTTTATTCGGTGGAGCCACGTCATTTATTGTGGTGAAAAGTGTGTTGAATGGTAATCAGAGCGATGTTTATACCTATTCTGATGAGGTTCCTCAAGTCAGGAATGTCAAATTTTCAGGGGAGTATCCAGATTTTACCTATGCTGCAGAGACATCTGTACAAGCGGTGGTTTTCGTGAAGGTGATAAAGAGGTCTGAGGGGAATCAGATGCCACCATCCATTTTTGATTATTTCTTTGGTTTTGGAGGTGGACCCTCTTCGCCCCGCGAGCAGGTGGGCAGTGGATCTGGGGTAATTATTACTCACGATGGATATATTGTTACAAATAACCACGTGGTAGCCGGTGCATCTGAGATAGAGGTGACTATGGACAACAATAAGACATTCAAGGCAGAACTTATTGGTACTGACCCAGCTACTGATGTGGCCCTGCTCAAGGTGGAGGCAGAGAATCTCCCTACAATCCCTTATGGGGATTCGGATAAACTCCGCTTGGGAGAGTGGGTGCTGGCAATCGGCAGCCCTTACGGCCTCAATTCTACCATCACAGCCGGTATTGTGAGTGCAAAAGGGCGTTCGATGGCTAATAACGGTGAGTTCAAGATTGAGTCATTTATTCAGACTGATGCTGCTGTGAATCCAGGCAATAGTGGAGGAGCACTTGTCAATATCAAGGGTGAATTAGTGGGTATCAATACTGCTATTATCTCAAATACAGGTTCTTATGCAGGATACTCTTTTGCAGTTCCGGTAAACATTGTAAGAAAGATAGTTTCTGACCTCATGGATTTTGGCAAGGTTCAGAGGGCAATGCTCGGCATATCGATGCAGGATATCTCGGATGCATTGAAAAATGAGAAGGAGCTTCCTACTCTGGATGGTGTCTATGTGGCAGAGGTGGTAAAAGGTGGTGCAGCTGACAAGGCTGGCGTAAAGGCTGGTGATGTGCTTGTGTCGATCGAAGGGGAGCCAGTCAGAAAAGGTTCTGCAGTTCAAGAGAAAATCAATAGGTATCGTCCAGGTGATAAGGTTACACTGGTGGTCTTGAGGGGAAATAAAGAGTACAAACTTGAAGCTACACTTATCGGAAAGGACGCTCAGGATATGGGTACTGTGTCAGCACAGGAGAAAATCAATCTATTCGGGGCGGAACTTGTGCCGGCTCCTAAGGAGAAACTTGAAAAACTCGGTATCAAATCGGGTGTTCAGGTGAGGTCGATTGAGAAGGGTAAAATGAGAGAAGCAGGTATTAAACAAGACTTTATCATCACATTTGTGAATAATACAATGGTCACTTCACCTGCAGATGTTGCTGCCATCGTGAAGAAAGCCAAGAGGTCTGTCCTGGTAGAAGGTGTTTACCCTGACGGTTCGGTATTCTATTACGCTATCGGCCTATAGTCCGGCGTTCTGGAAAATATATTCTTAAAATACTTGAGTTGCAAAGGTTGCATATTAAAAAAATGCTATCTTTGCAACTTATTTGTATACAATGAGACAGTTAAAAATAACCAAATCAATTACTAACAGAGAGAGCGCATCTCTGGATAAGTATCTACAAGAGATAGGTAGAGAGGAACTTATCACTGTAGAAGATGAAGTGGAATTGGCCCAAAGGATCCGTAAAGGGGATCAGGAGGCACTTGAAAAACTTACAAGGGCAAACCTCCGTTTCGTGGTTTCTGTGGCCAAACAGTATCAGAACCAAGGTCTAAGTCTTCCAGACCTTATCAATGAGGGTAATCTTGGCCTTATCAAAGCGGCAGAGAAATTTGATGAGACACGCGGTTTCAAATTCATCTCATATGCAGTATGGTGGATCCGTCAGTCTATCCTTCAGGCCCTTGCCGAGCAGTCAAGAATCGTGAGACTACCATTGAATCAGGTTGGTTCCCTCAATAAAATCAACAAGGCACTGAACAAATTCGAGCAGGAGAATGAACGTATGCCCTCACCTGATGAGTTGGCAGACATTCTTGATATTCCTAGGGAGAAAATTGCAGATACATTGAGAGTATCCGGCAGACACGTCTCTGTGGATGCACCATTTGTGGATGGTGAGGACAACAGTCTTTTGGATGTCCTTGTGAACAATGACTCTCCAAATGCAGACCGTGGTCTTGTCAATGAGTCCCTTAACAAGGAGATTGAGAGGGCCCTTTCTACCCTTACTGAGAGGGAGAGGGACATCGTTAAGGATTTCTTCGGTATCGGAACATCGGAGATGACACTCGAGGAGATAGGAGAGAAGTTCGGACTTACCCGTGAGAGGGTACGTCAGATCAAGGAGAAAGCTATCCGCCGTCTCAGACACAGCAATCGTAGCAAACTTCTAAAGAGCTACCTGGGTTAGAAATATTAATGAATCTAAATATGAAAAAATCTTTATTGACAATCGTTGGAGCAATTGCAATTCTTATGACTTACAGTTGTGAATCAAATCCACTACTTAAAGAGTGGGATACCCCATTTGGCATACCTCCATTTGAAGAGGTTCGTCCTGAACATTATATGCCTGCTTTCCTTAAAGCTATGGAAGAGCATAAGGCTGAAATAAATGCTATCGTAAACTGCAAAGAGGAGCCAAATTTTGAAAATACCATCCTCCCATATGACAAGGCTGGCAGCCTTTATTCAAAAGTGGCAGTAGTTTTCTCAAGTGAGAGCGGTGTCAATTCAAGTGATGCCATTATGGCCATCTCAAGAGAGCTTTCTCCTATCCAGAGTGCACACTTCAGCGAGATTTCCCTCAATGATGCCCTTTTCCAGAGGATTAAAGCTGTTTATGACAAGAGAGAGAGCCTAGGCCTGGACAAGGATCAGATGAGACTTGTTGAGGAGATCTATAAAGGCTTCGAGCGTTCTGGTGCAAACCTTTCTGAGGAGAAGAAAGCTGAGCTTAAAGAGGTAAATGCCGAGATTTCAGCTCTTCAACTTGAGTTCGGACAGAATCTTCTTAAAGAGACAGCTGCATACAAACTTGTCATTGAGGACGAAAAGGACCTTTCAGGTCTTTCTGAGGCTCAGATCGCAGAGGCGGCATCAAGGGCAAAAGCTGCTGGTATGGAGGGTAAATGGATTTTCGGTCTTGACAATCCTAGCATTATGCCTTTCTTGCAAAATGCTGACAATGCAGAGCTTAGAGAGCAAATGATGAATGCCTACCTTATGAGAGGCAACAACAATAATGAGAATGACAGCAAGGCAACTATTGCCAAACTTGTAGAGCTCCGTCTCAAAAAAGCCCAGATTATGGGTTGTGAAAACTATGCTGAGTACGCTCTTGATACCCGTATGGCTAAAACTGAAGAGGCTGTCTTCAACCTATTGGACCAGATTTGGGCACCAGCAATTAAAGCTGCCAAGAATGAACTTAAGGATATGACCAAGATCGCCAGAAAAGAGGGTGTGAAAGGTGAGCTTAAAGCTTCAGACTGGAGATACTATTTTGAAAAAGCTAAAGTCAGCAAGTTTAACCTTACTGAGGATGAACTCAGACCATACTTCAAACTCGAGAATGTACGTGAAGGTATCTTCTATGTGGCAAACCAGTTGTATGGTATCACTTTCACTCAACTTGAAAATGTTCCACTTCCTCATCCTGAGGCAGTAGCATTTGAATGTAAAGAGGCTGACGGTACTCACCTTGGTGTAATTTTCTTCGATATGTTTGCCCGTCCAGGCCAGAAGAGAGGTGGTGCATGGTGTGGCGGCTTCCGTGAGCAGGTATATGAGAATGGACAGAGAGTTGCTCCTCTTGTAACAGTAGTAGGCAACTTCACCCGTCCGGTAGGTGACCAGCCTGCACTTCTTAGCCCTGATGAGGTGGAGACATATTTCCACGAGTGCGGTCACGCCCTACAGTCACTTCTTCAGGATGTGAAATATGACGGTCTAACTGGTATCACACGTGACTTCGTAGAGCTTCCATCACAGATTATGGAGCACTGGGCATTTAACCCTCAAGTGCTAAATGTATATGCAAAACACTATCAGACAGGAGAAGTTATCCCAGCTGAGCTAGTGGAGAAACTTGACAAGTCTGGAAAATATGGTCAGGGCTTTGCTACTGTAGAGTATTTGGCAGCATCTTATCTTGATATGGATTATCACGTCCTTACAGAGATTCCTGAAAATCTTGACCTTGTAGCATTTGAAGCAAAAGTGCTAGGTGATAGAGGTATCCTTTCTCAGATTCCTCCAAGATACAGAACTACCTATTTTAACCATACATTTGGTGGCGGATATACCGCAGGTTACTACAGCTACATTTGGGCTGAGGTTCTAGATGCTGATGCTTATCAGGCATTTGTTGAGACCGGTGATATCTTCAATAAAGAGGTGGCTTCAAAATTCAGGTATGAGGTTTTGGCTAGAGCCGGTGAGGATGAGGCTATGACACTCTATGTTAACTTTAGAGGCCAGGAACCTGGTATTCAAGCACTATTGAACAATAGAGGTCTATAATATACACGATATGGCAAACTTTTGGTCTGCACTAGAAAATGGAATAACCGCAGTAAGTGATTTTATCTGCGGTTATCCTCTTTTTACACTCCTTGTAGGAGGTGGTTTGTTCTTTTTGATCTACTCGGGCTTCGTTCCATTGAGGTATTATGGAAGGGCTATCAAATCGTTAAGGGCTAAGGATGATAAGGCTGAAGGTCAGATCAGCTCATTTGAAGCACTTGCAAGTGCCATCGCCGCTACTGTAGGTATGGGTAATATCGCAGGTGTGGCTATTGCCCTCTCTATTGGTGGCCCTGGTGCTATATTCTGGATGTGGGTAAGTTCTATCCTAGGTATGGCTACTAAATTCTTTGAAGGGACACTTTCAGTAATGTATAAAGGGAAAGATGATGCAGGTGAAGTGCAGGGTGGTCCTATGTATATGATATTGTCGGGCCTTGGTCCAAAATGGAAACCAATGGCAGTATTCTTCTCTATATTCGGTCTGATCGGTACACTATGTATCATGCAGTCAAACCAGTTTACTGAGGCTATAACCACTATTTTCTTTACTCCTGAGCAAAATACTGTAACACTTAGATTTATCATCGGTGTAATTATCTGTGTTATTGTGGCTTGTGTGATTTTGGGCGGTATCAAGAGGATTTCAAAAGTGGCTACTAAGGTGGTACCTGCTATGGTAGCTATGTATTTCCTATTGGTGTTGTATATCATCCTAACACATTTGAAAGCTGTACCAGGTGTATTTGGTGCAATCTTCACAGAGGCATTTACAGTGAAAGCCGGTGTAGGTGGTGGTATAGGTGCTTTGGCTTCTATCGCGCTTATCGGTATCAGACGTGCTGCCCTTGTTAATGAGGCTGGTGTGGGTACAGCATCGATGATGCACGGTGCATCAAAAAACAATGAGCCTGTAAGGGAGGGTCTTGTGGCTATGATAGGCCCATCTATTGACTCAGGCCTGGTATGTACACTTACAGCTATCGCCATTCTTATCCAGAGAGATGTTCTCGCACTTGGTAATGGTATCAGCGGATCAATCGCAGGATTGAGCGTAGCTCTTCAGGCATTTGACGCATCGATTCCTGGTGTGGGTAAGTACTTGCTATTGGCAATGCTATTCTTCTTTGCATTCTCGACCATGTTCTCATATTCGTACTATGGTCAGAAGTGTACAGGGTTCCTTTTCGGTGCAAAATATTCAAAATATTACAATATCTTCTTCCTAATCATGCTGGTAGTAGCGGCAATGATCCCATTGAAAGCTGCAGTCGGTCTGATCGACATTGCTTATGCATTGATGGCATTCCCTACTATGATAACATTGTTTATACTCTCGCCTAAAGTTAAGGCTGAGATGAAGAAGTATTTCGCTAAAAAATAAATAGATGAATCAGGAAATTTTTATATCAGAAAGAGTTAAGGAGGCGGTAAAATCTCTATATGGAGCCTCTGCAGAGGGTATGCCTATTCAGATGCAGGCTACCAGAAAGGAGTTTGAAGGTGATGTGACAGCGGTAATGTTCCCATTGCTCAAAGTGAGCAAAAAATCACCAGAAGCTACAGGTGAAGAGGTGGGAGCATGGCTTAAGGAGAATACTCCCGAGATTGAGTCATATAATGTAGTGAAGGGGTTCCTGAACATAAAAATTTCCCAGGCATTCTGGAATAGCGTTTTTGCCAATATTGCCTCTACAGAGGATTTTGGTCAGGGTGCACCTACAGGGAAGACCATTATGGTGGAGTATTCAAGCCCTAATACCAACAAACCACTCCACTTGGGACATATCAGAAACAACCTTTTAGGCTCATCTGTGTCAAAACTATTGGCAGCAAATGGTCACAATGTCATCAAAGTGAACCTTGTAAATGACCGTGGTATCCATATCTGTAAGTCTATGCTTGCATGGCTCAAAAGGGGTAACGGTGAGACTCCTGCATCTTCTGGCAAGAAAGGTGACCATTTGGTAGGTGACTACTATGTCCTTTTCAACAACATGCTGAAAGAGGAGTGTGAGAAACTCGGTTGTGAAGACAAGGATGCCCCTATTATGAAGGAGGCTCAGGAGATGCTCTTCAAATGGGAGAGTGGAGATAAAGAGGTGGTGGATCTATGGAAGAAGATGAATGGCTGGGTATATGAGGGATTCGATGAGACTTATAACAGATTGGGTATCGAATTTGACAAGATATACTACGAGTCACAGACATATCTTTTGGGTAAAGCATTGGTGCAGAAAGGGTTGGAAGCTGGTGTGTTTGAGAAGATGGAGGATGGCTCTGTATGGTGTGACCTTACAGCAGATGGTCTTGACAGGAAGCTTCTTCTCCGTTCTGACGGTACTTCTGTATATATGACCCAGGATCTTGGTACAGCAGAGAGCAGATATTCTGAATTCAAACTTGACGAGATTATCTATGTCGTGGGAAATGAGCAGAACTATCACTTCCAGGTATTGAAGCTCATCCTCAAGAAACTTGGTTTTGACTGGTCAGATGCCATCTATCACCTTTCTTATGGTATGGTAGAGCTTCCAGAGGGCAAAATGAAATCTCGTGAAGGTACTGTCGTGGATGCTGATGATCTTCTTGACAAGATGTACAATACTGCCAAAGAGACCTCTCTTGAACTTGGAAAGATGGACGGTATGTCTGAGGAAGAGCAGCATAAACTCTTTGAGATGTTGAGCTTGGGTGCATTGAAGTACTTCATTATCAAAGTGGATCCACGCAAGACTATGCTTTTCGATCCACGTGAGTCTATTGATTTCAATGGAAATACAGGTCCATTTATCCAATATACCCACGCCCGTATCAAATCTATCCTCAGAAAAGCACAGGCGGCAGAGTTGGCTGTAAATGGATTGGATGATCCTTCAAAACTGTTGGATAAAGAGGTCAGCATTATCAAGATGCTTAATCTCTTCCCTGAAAAGATTAAAGAGGGTGGAGTAGCCCACTCTCCAGCAGTGGTTGCAAACTACGCATATGATTTGGCCAAGGAGTTCAACCAATATTACCACGATGTCTCTATCATGAGGGAGGAGGATGAGAAGGTGAGACTTTTCAGACTTGCACTTATCGATGTGATAGCTAAGGTACTGACCAAAGCTATGGGTATTTTGGGTATTGAACTTCCTGAAAGAATGTAATTAGCCGTGTCACCTTTCCTGCCTACCACTAAGAAGGAGGTCGAAGCCCTCGGTTGGGACTATATCGATGTGATATTGTTCTCTGGCGACGCTTATGTGGACCACCCCTCTTTTGGTACGGCTGTGATAGGGAGGATACTTGAGTCTCATGGCTATAGGGTAGCTATCGTCCCACAACCTAACTGGAGGGATGACCTCAGAGATTTCAAGAAACTTGGAAGGCCACGCCTTTTCTTTGGAGTGAACTCCGGAGCAATGGACTCAATGGTCAACCACTATACAGCCAATAAGAGACTAAGGTCAGATGATGCGTACACCCCTGACGGTAAAGCATCTTTCAGACCAGATTATGCAGTAAAGGTCTATTCGAATATCCTAAAAGAGTTATACCCTGATGTGCCGGTAGTTATAGGTGGGATAGAGGCCTCTTTAAGAAGGGTAACACACTATGATTATTGGCAGGACAAACTCCTTCCGTCGATACTTGTAGATTCAAAGGCAGATTATCTCATATACGGGATGGGGGAGAGGCCTATCGTTGAGATGGCAAGAGCTTTTGATGAGGGGGGGAGTGAGTATCACATCAGGCAGATACCCCAGATTGGATATATGGTTCCAAAAGGGACAAACAAGGGTGGTGATGATACCATTGTCCTCAAATCCTATGAGGCTGCAGTCAAATCAAAACTGACATTTGTCGAGAATTTCAATATAATAGAGACAGAAGCCAATAAGCTTCATCCTAAAAGATTGGTAGAACCTTGCGGTGATATGGAGGTGGTGATAAACCCTCCATACCCTCCGGCTACCGAGGAGGAGATGGACTCTTTCTTTGATCTCCCATTCACAAAACTGCCACATCCAAGATATAAAGGGAAGAGGATTCCGGCCTATGATATGATCAAGTTTTCCATTAATATCCATCACGGATGTTTTGGAGGTTGCAGTTTCTGTACAATAGCTGCCCATCAGGGGAGATTTATCCAAAACAGGTCGGTTAACAATATTGTTAACGAGATTAACAAACTTGTTTTACATCCTGAGTTTAAGGGAGTAATATCTGATGTGGGTGCTCCTACTGCCAATATGTACAAAATGAGGGGAAAGAACCCGGAATTGTGCGACAAGTGCAGCAGAAAGTCGTGTCTTTTCCCGAAAATGTGCCCAAATCTGAACCATTCCCATAAGGATGTGCTGGCTTTGTATCATGAGATATCCAAGATAAAAGGGGTGAAGAATTTCTATATCGGCAGCGGTATCAGATACGATCTTTTTCTCGGGGAGAACGGATATCTGGACGAGACATCCAGACCATATCTCAAGGAACTGATAACAAAGCATACTTCAGGAAGACTCAAAGTGGCCCCTGAGCATACAGAGAGTCACGTCCTCCAATATATGTCAAAACCCCCTTTCAGACTATTTTCGATTCTCAGGAGAGAGTTTGACAGGATAACATCCCAATGTGGCCTGAAATATCAGCTTGTCCCATATTTTATCTCATCGCATCCAGGGTGTAAGGATGAGGATATGATAAAATTGTCAAGACATCCTGACCTTAGGGGAATATATATGGAGCAGGTTCAAGACTTTACACCTACCCCAATGACGGCATCATCCGCCATGTTCTATTCTGGTATGGACCTGAAAACATACAGACCCATTTTTGTGGAGAGAAATCAGGAGAATAAAAAGAGGCAAAAATCTTATTTTTTTTCTCGCAGATAAGATAAAAAGCATTATTATTGCACCGGAATAATTGATCAAAACGTACACATGAGCAAACAAGTTGGAAGATCAGCATCTTCAATCAAAAGAGCGGTAGTTAGTTATGAGAATATGTCTGCTGAGTTGCAGGCTGCTTTCAAGGAGAAGTACCCAAAAGGATATGCCGATTATATGGGTGATATTTTCAAAGTGGACAAACCTGACGGTTCTTCATTCTATGCAGTATCGGTGGAGATGCCTGGTGCGATTTATCTGGTGAAGATATCAGTGAGGGTAGATGATTACGAGGATGTAGAGAAAGATCTATTCAACGACGACTTGGGTGACGATGATGCTGCAGGTGACGGCACATTCCCTGAGGATGGGACAGATTCATCTGCTTTCAGCGACGATGATGACTCTAAAGAGGACTAATATTATCCCTTCTGTTTCGCGATTGCTGCATAAGCTCCCGGAAGCACAGTTCCTTTTGATTTTGGCTTTCATTGTGGGGCTTGTTAGCGGCCTGGCAGCAGTTGCCCTCAAATGGCTTATAGAATTTGTAGGAGACTTTCTGATCGGTTGGTTTGATACTGCCACAGACAGTTTCCTATATTTGTTGTATCCAGGTGTGGGTATGCTTATAGCAATGCTTCTGGTAAAGTTCCTGGTAAAGGATAATATCGGACATGGTGTGACAAAGGTTCTGCTGGCTGTATCTAAAAACAATTCGAAAATCAAACCTCACAATACCTGGTCATCACTCCTTACCAGTTCGATTACTATTGGATTCGGTGGATCTGTGGGAGCTGAGGCACCAATAGTCTATACAGGTGCAGCCATTGGTTCAAATATAGCCAGAGTGCTTGGTCTCTCATACAAGCATATGACTATCCTTTTGGGCTGTGGTGCTGCTGGTGCAGTAGCGGGAATTTTCAAGGCCCCTATGGCGGGTATCCTTTTCACATTGGAGATTCTCCTTTTCAACATCTCTATGACATCAATACTTCCTCTATTGATGTCAACAGTGACTGCTACAGCGATATCATATCTCTTTTTAGGCAGAGATGTCGCCTTTTTGAGCACCATTGACCCGTTTGTCATGAAGAACATCCCATATTATTTGGTATTGGGCGTTTTCTGCGGTTTTGTCTCACTCTATTTTACCAGGACCACACTCTCTTTGGAGGATAAGATAAAAAGCATCTCCAACCCTTACAAAAGGTGGGCATTCAGTGCTTTGATGCTTGGTATTCTGATTTATATATTCCCCCCATTGTTCGGAGAGGGTTATCATGCACTTGAATCACTCCTTACTGGTAATCCAGTACAGGGCCTGGATACATCACTGTTTGCTTCCCTTCTCAATTACAAGTGGTTTGTCCCTGTATTCTTCCTGTTTGTCCTTATTTTCAAGGTGTTTGCCATGTCATTTACCAATGCCGGTGGTGGAGTAGGAGGTACATTCGGCCCCACTCTGATCGTGGGTGGTATTGCTGGCTTCGTTCTGGCCAGGGTGATAAACCTTACAGGGCTGCATGTACTCCCCGAGAACAATTTTGTCCTTGTCGGTATGGCAGGCTTGATGGCGGGTGTGATGCAGGCCCCTATGACTGCAATTTTCCTTATTGCTGAGATTACCGGTGGTTATGAACTTCTGATGCCTTTAAGTATAACAGCAGCGATATCTTTCGCCACTATACGTGTATTTGAACCCTATTCCATCTATACCAAGCGTATTGCTAAAAGTGGTGAGCTTCTTACACACGACAGTGATCAGGCGGTACTTACACTTCTCAAAACATCGGATCTTATAGAGTCAGACTTCTGCCCTGTACATATGGAGGATAATCTGGGAAACCTGGTGAATGTAGTGGCTAAGTCCAAGAGAAACATCTTCCCTGTAGTCGATTCTGACAACAAATTCCAGGGTTTCATCTCTCTGGATGATATCAGGATGGTGATGTTTGACCGTGACAAATATGATGAAATATTCGTTTACAACATAATGAAGCAGCCCCCCCATACTGTTTGTGACTGTGAAAAGATGGACAGTGTAATGGACAAATTTGAGAAGAGTGGGGCTTGGAACCTCCCTGTGGTGGATGAGAACAACAGATATCTCGGCTTCGTATCCAAATCGAAGATATTCTCGTCGTACAGGGAAAAGCTTCAGGATGTATCACACGACTAATCCTTTACCATTATGAAACCTTTGTATGTCAATTTTATAAGCCAGAGGCTTGGTGTATCCGGATGGCAAGTGGAGCACTGTATAGATCTTTTTGACGAGGGGGCTACCATCCCTTTCATATCAAGATACAGGAAAGAGAGGACAGGCGGGCTGGATGAGGCCCAGGTGGGTGAGGTGAAACACTATTATCAGAAGTTTGAGGAGCTGGAGAAGAGAAAGGAGGGAATTCTGGCCTCGATAAAGGAGCAGGGCAAACTGACAGATGCGCTTCAATCGGAAATTGACAACTGTGTGGAGTCGCAGCATCTGGAGGATCTTTATCTCCCTTATAGACCAAAAAGGAAGACAAAGGCCTCTATGGCCAAGGAGAAAGGACTTGAACCATTGGCAGCAGATATTTTCAATTGCAAAGTGGATGATCCTGGCAAATGTGCCCAGAGATACCTCAATGCCCAGGTAGAGGATGAGGAAGCTGCGCTGCAGGGTGCCAGAGATATAATTGCAGAGTGGATATCTGAATCAATAGATGTAAGAGGGGCATTGAGAGCCCAATATCTCAGGTATGGAAAGGTCTCTGCCAAGGTGGCTCGAGGTGTGGATGAGGATTCAGATGAGGCATTGAAATACAAGAACTATTTTGAGTTCTCAGAGGATATCTCCAGAGCACCTTCTCATAGGGTTCTGGCTATCCTTAGAGGTGCATCAGAGGGGATTCTGAGTGTGAAAGTGGATGTGGACAGCGACAGATCGCTTGATAAGGTGTACAATCTGGCACTTAAAGGGAAGAGGCGTCCATCTGATAAGGTGGCTGAGCAGATAGATATTGCGGTAGAGGATTCGTACAAGAGACTTCTCCATCCATCGATAGAAAATGAGACTCTCAAGGCTATAAAGGAGAGGGCAGATATTGAGTCCATCAAAGTATTTGGGGAGAATCTAAGGCAGCTCCTGATGGCTCCACCGCTCGGACAGAAAAGGGTCTTGGCTATCGATCCTGGCTTCAGAACCGGGTGCAAAGTGGTGTGCCTTGATGCGCAGGGGGCATTGCTCCACAATGATGTTATATATCCTCATCCTCCTGTCAATGAGCGTACTATGGCTATGAAGAAGATCTCAAATCTTGTGGAGGCATATAAGATTGAGGTTATTGCCATAGGCAATGGTACAGCAGGAAGGGAAACAGAAGCATTTATCAAAAAACTCGCACTTCCTGAGGGGGTAAGGGTATATTCAGTCAGTGAGGATGGCGCATCCATATACTCTGCATCATCCATAGCCCGAGAGGAGTTCCCACAGTACGATGTGACTGTCAGGGGTGCAGTATCTATCGGTAGGAGAATAATGGATCCATTGGCAGAACTGGTAAAGATCGATCCCAAGTCTATAGGTGTGGGGCAATATCAGCACGATGTGGACCAGACTCTTCTTAAAGAGAATCTCGATAATGTGGTGGAGAGTTGTGTGAATAGTGTGGGGGTAAACCTTAATACTGCCAGCAAGCACCTTTTGGGGTATGTTTCGGGCATTGGTCCCGCCATTGCCCAGAATATTGTGGATTACAGGACAGAGAATGGTCCGTTTGAATCAAGAAAAGAGCTTCTGAAAGTCAAGAGACTCGGAGAGAAGGTCTATGAACAGTGTGCCGGCTTCCTTCGCATTCCTGGGGCCAAAAACCCTCTTGATAACTCTGCTGTCCATCCAGAGAGGTATCAGTTGGTGCAGAAGATGGCGAAGGATGTATCATTGACTGTAGAGGAGCTTATCAAAAGCGAAGAGGCAAGGGGGAGTATTAAAGTGGAGAAATATGTCTCTGACGAGGTGGGACTTCCTACCCTTAACGATATTATGGCAGAACTTGCCAAGCCGGGACGCGATCCTCGTGCGTCGATCAAAATCCTCGAATTCAGTGATGAAATCAAGAGCATCGAGGATGTGAAAGTGGGGATGGAGCTTCCGGGTATCATTACCAATATCACAAACTTTGGCGCATTTGTTGATTTTGGTATAAAGCAGAATGGACTTATCCACGTCTCGAAACTATCAGACAAATTCATTACAAACCCTGCAGATGTAGTGAAGATTCATCAGCATGTGAAAGTGAAGGTTCTTGAGGTGGATATGCGCAGACAAAGAATAGCATTGGAACTTATAAAATAGATAGATTATGATGACAGATATAGAGATAGCTCGCAGCACCGAGCTCGTGAAGATTAAGGAACTTGCCAGAAACTA
>JAEIGA010005179.1_pt1 | contig 20016 bp, 16 predicted proteins | sample 9270691 | NCBI WGS metagenome assembly JAEIGA01 (sample SAMN17057246, study PRJNA624740) | gut metagenome | biome: biome; isolation source: fecal sample | host: Bos grunniens | place: China: Xizang | collected 2019 | reverse complement strand
TATTACGCTAAACAAACGCTTAATTGAATCCTCTCGTGATTGCATTGAATATGTCATAATGCATGAATTTTGTCATCTAATTCACCCAAATCACTCAAAATCGTTTTATATTTTCTTATCAATGATGATGCCCGACTGGAGGATGCGCAAGCAGTATTTAGATAAAACTGTAATGAACAGGTTATAAATCGTTCAGTAAACAAGAACATAGACTTACGATGTTATTCGGTGTAACAAAGATACTTGCATTGTCTTTAGTAGAAGAATTAATAATTTAAATCCATTAGCGTTTAGATTTAACGTTAATGATGTTCAAGTTTTTGGCCTTTTGTACTATTTCATAGCAAGAGGTAAAAGTTTTGAAGCGACGTGAAATGGTGAGGACTTAACAGAAATCTAACAGTTCAACGTGGGGGGATTGTGGTATTATGGTTGCGTATTGAGGGAGTAGCTAACGTGCGGAGCACGGGGTAAGCCAACAGTCCCGGTTGTAAAACCTGGCTTATCGGGAGCAGTGAGACTCATGTACGGTGCGTAGACTCGTGCTGTGCGGCTCTCTCTTTCGGATGAATGTGAAGACGCCTGCGCGAGAAAGCGCGGGCGTTTTTTGTTGATTCGAAAGGACGTGTACCATGATTGATCGTGCGTTTTGCGAAAAGGGCGAAGCAGTCTTAAAGACGCTTGCTGTAGAGGTGAAGAGTGGCTTAACGGATGAACGCGTGGCGCAGAACCGAGAGCGTTTTGGCGCGAATGAACTTTCGCAGGGGAAGCGGGTGACACTGTGGCAACGCATCGCAGGGGCGCTTTCTGAACCGATGACGTTGTTATTGCTTTTAGCCGCGGGGATTATGGTGGGGGTCAATGTCGTTCATCTCATTACGGGGGGCGAGACGGACTTCTTTGAGTGCGCAGGGGTGGCGATTGCGATTGTGCTCTCGGTGGGGATTTCGGTGATTATGGAGGGGCGTAGCGCGAAGGCGTTTGAGGCGTTGCGTGCGATTGGGGCAGATGTGCGTCCGCAGGTCTTGCGTAATGGTCAACGTGTTTGCATTTCGCAGAAGGAGTTGGTCGTCGGGGATATTGTTTACATTTCTACGGGTGATAAGCTGACGGCAGATGGACGGTTGCTGGAAGCGCATGGTCTGGTGGCCGATGAGTCTGCTTTGACGGGTGAGTCTGCGCCTGTAGAGAAGTCGGCAGACGCGGAAATCGCGCCGGAGGCGCCCGTGGCAGAACGCCCAACGATGTTGTATGCGGGCAGTTTTATTATGGCGGGTTCGGGTCTAATGGTGGTGACCGCCGTGGGCATGGGGACGGAGTTTGGGCGCATTGCAGGCGCGCTTTCAGGTGAAGAGCAGGGGGAAACGCCGCTTCAGGAGCGTCTTGCAACGTTGGGAAAACGCGTGACCACGGCGGGGGTTCTGGCGGCAGTATTGGTCTTTGTCGCACGGTTGTGGCAAGCCTTTTCTGGTGATGCCTTAACCTGGGCGGCGGTGGGAGATGCTTTTATTTCGGCGATTGTGCTCGTGGTGGCGTGCGTACCGGAGGGACTGCCCACCATTGTGGCGATGAGTCTGGCGGTGAATGTGCTCCGCATGGCAAAGCAGAACGCGCTTGTGAAGCGCATGGTGGCATCGGAGACAATCGGGTGCGTGACCTTTATCTGTTCGGACAAGACGGGGACCCTTACTGAAAATCGCATGACGGTGGTGGCGTTGGTCAATCATCTCGGCGAGGCTCACGCTGCGACCGATGTGATGTGGCAAAACATTTGTGTGAATTCCACGGCAGACGTTGCTGTGGGGGGTGACACTTTTACGGGGAATCCGACTGAGGGTGCGATGCTTGTGGCGGCGGTTAAGGCAGGACTTTCGCCTCGCACGATTCGCAGTAACGTCACGATAGATACGATTGAGCCCTTTTCTTCCGACACAAAACGGATGGTGACGCACTTGGGGGGTGCTACATCGCTTTCTTTGATGAAGGGGAGTCCTGAGGCGGTTTTGGCGGCGTGTGCGCTTGATGACGAAGGTTTGTCTGCTGCCCAAGCCGCAATGGCGGTTTGGCAAGAACGCGCCTGTCGCGTGCTCGCCTTTGCGCATCGCTCTGCAGGCAGCGAGGCGTGGGTGTACGATGGGTTTGCGGCGATTACAGATCCTGTCCGCGTGGCCGTCCCAACCGCGATGGCGGCCTGTCGCACGGCAGGCATCGAAGTGATGATGTTGACGGGCGACAATCTGATTACCGCGCGGGCGATTGCGAACGAGTTAGGGATGTTGCCAGAAGGGAAGCGTGCGGTAACGGTGGCGGAGTTGGAGGATTTGTCAGATGTGGACTTCGCAGAAGCGCTCAAAAGTGTGCGTGTGATTGCGCGTTCCACGCCTTCCATTAAGTTGCGCGTGGTGCGGACGCTAAAGGCACAAGGCGAGACGGTGGCTGTTACAGGCGATGGCATCAATGATGCGCCTGCCATTAAGGCCGCAGACGTGGGCGTGGCCATGGGCATCACCGGCACGGAAGTGACGAAAGAGGCGTGCGATATTCTGCTCTTGGATGACTCGTTCTCAACGATTGTGCGCGCGATTCGTTGGGGTCGTGGCATCGCAGATGGGTTTAAACGCTTTATCCTTTTCCAACTCACAGTAAATGTCTCCTCCGTGATTGTGGTGCTCATCGCGGCCTTGACGGGGATGGCATCGCCCTTCACGGCATTGTGGTTGCTCTGGATTAACCTCATTATGGATGGGCCACCCGCGTTGACGCTTGGCTTAGAAAAGTTGGGCGACGACCTCTTAAAGCGGCCTCCTGTACGCCGTGACGCACCGCTTGTGACGAAGAATATGGCGATGCGCATGGCGGTAATGGGCGGTGTCATTGCGGCGGTTTCCCTTGCGCAATTGCGTTGGGACTTCTTAAATGCAGGCGAGGCGGCCCCTACGGCGCTCTTTACGCTCTTCGTTCTCTGCCAATTGGCGAACGCCCTCAGTGCGCGTAAACCTGAAGGCGGCAATCCGTTGAGCGGGCTTTTCGGCAATCCTGCTTTGATTGGCGCATTGGTGCTGACGGTCACATTGCAGTGGATTATGGTAACATTTGGAGGTGGCTTCTTCAAAACTGTGCCGCTGACGGCCGCGTTGTGGGGTAAGTGCTGCTTAATTGCAGCCTGTATTCCCTTCATTGCGGCGATCTTGCCACGCGCGAAAAGCAAGTGAATGGATGCTAAATGAAGATTGAGATTTCAGAGAAACTGTCCAAAATCCTCTTTTGGAGTTCGATTGGGTGCTTTGCGCTCAACTACTTCTGCTGGAATATCGTAAATGCATTGACCTATCTTTCGTGGGCAACCTCAACGCGCTTCGTCATAGAGGATATCTTAGGGGCGGCTTGGGGACTTTCCTTTTCGGCGGGCTTTGCCCTCTTTCCCGTGGGGCTCTGCTTGTGCAAACGTACATGGCGTCTTCCTGCAAAGTTTTTCACCTCAATGGGGATGAGTCTTATCATTGCCCTCTTTATGACGGCCGTGTTTCCTGAAAAGGAGGTGTTAGGTGGGCCAGAGTGGCAGAACAACACCTTATTGGAGGAGTTCCTTTGGAGTTTGAGTGTAATTCTCTTTCTTCAAATGGCGCTACAGACAATCCTTTTAGTGGTGGTGCACTGCTTTACCTATGAACGGGACAAAGAAGTCTCAACGAAAACGTGGTGGAAGGATGCAGGCATTACGTTCTTAACGTTTGGCATTTGGCTTTGGACGTTCGTTTGGGTCGCGAATTACCTACATAGTGACTGTTAAAGGCGCAAATTTAAAGCGTCTCCTGCATAGCCAACACCTCTCGCTGCGCGTAGAGTGTGTTATACTATTCATTGTATGAAAACGAATGTGACATGTTGGGGCATCCTCGGCGCACTTGACCGCGAAGTGGCATTGTTGCGCGAACAGATGCAGGTGGAATCAACCGAACAACTGCTCGGTACGGAATTTCTCTCTGGCACCATCTACGGACAGAAGGTCGTGGTGGCGTGTTGCGGTATCGGTAAGGTGAATGCCGCTGCGTGCGCGACCTATCTGCTCTTTGCGAAGGGGTGCGATGCGATTATTAATGCGGGTATTGCCGGCGGTGTGGCGCATGGCTTGCACACCTTGGACGTGGTGATTTCGCGCGAGCTCTGCTTCCATGACCAGGATGCCGTGATGCTCAAATATTTCCCTGCACGTCAATTCTTTGAAGCCGACCCTACGCTTCGCAAGTGTTGCGCAGAAGTTTGCGCCCAACCGGGTTTGCTCACGGGCAAGTGGCGCGAAGGGCGCATCGCCACGGGCGATAAATTTGTGGCAGATAGCGCCACGCGTGATGCGATTATTGCCGCAGTTGCGCCCGATTGTGTGGAGATGGAGGGCGCAGCCATTGCTCATGTCGCCTTCGCGGCAGGAAAGCCCTGCCTTGTGATTCGCACGATGTCGGACTGTGCAGATGACGATGCGACCACGACTTACGATAACTTCCTTGAACGCGCCGCCGACCAATCCGCACGGATTGTGTTGGGGATGTTGAAAAATGCAGATTAAAGCGTGGCTGAAAGCTGGCGGCATGCCACTCTGCGCAGGACTCTTTGCTGCGTTGGCATGGGGCCTTGCGCAGTGGATTCCCGCCTCAGCGCGCCAGACGCGTTGGGAAAAAGCAGCCGCCGAACTTTCAATTACCGCGCCCACCGCGGAGGTTTGCGCGGTGGCAAAGGTGCACTTCGCCGTGCAACTCTCCGCGGCAGATGTCGCAGTTTGGCGAGGCTTGTTGCAACAAGGCACCTCGCCTGAGACTGCGCTTCGTACGGTCGTGACCTATGCTCGTGGTCGAACAGAAATGGAAAGACTTCGCTAATGATTAAACGTTTTGCACTCTTGGTGGCGCTTCTCTGCGCAGTCGCATCCCCGCTTTCGGCCGTAGAAGGCCCAGGAGAATACACCTTTACGGGCGCTTCGTGGAAGACTACGTGGCGCGAAAAGGCGACGCTGCCCGCGGATGTGGTGGCAGTTACGCCCACCTGTCTCTATAGCAAAGCCGAAAAAACGATTTATCTCCTGACCGAACTCACTGGGGTAGGGCAAGGGTATGAGACCGAATTTATCCTGTTGGGCCCCCTGAGTGACCGCGCTTATGAAGGACTCGCGATGGCATGGGATCCGCCCTCGGTGGTGAGTCGCGCCGTTGAGGCGCTCGGGGTCAAACCCGGTGTGGCGGCAGATCCGCTCCGTGGCTTAGCAATGGCGCAGGGAGAACGTTTTACCATCAGTGTGTGCCGTTTGGCAGATGACCCCAAGAAGTATCTTCCACTTTCAGATCTCATCACGGATGAGTGCTCCACACCTGCGCAAAATCTCTTAGGGCGTGGGTTTCCCTGTGTGGGGGGCTCGGACTATGATGACCTGATGCCCGCATCAATTATTGCCGCGTACACCGAAAAGGCCTCTACGTTTGGCTTGCCTTATCACGCAGAAAAGGGTGCGGCCTATGGGCTCTTTCGTGCGAAAACTGCGGAAAAGGAGGGCGCGCCTGCGGTGTTTGCCCTCAAGTGGCAGACGTTGCCCGATGGCCGTCCGCGTGTTCATCACGATGAAATCTGTGTTACTGCGCAGGATTTAACGGTGCCAGATGCCCTCTTAGCACGTCTAAAGCAACACTGTGATGACCCACGCGACATCTTTCTTAATGTGCGCTTTGATGACTCCCTCACCCTGAAAGCCGCCAAGCCGATGGCAAAGTTGATTATGGCCTTGGAGGCAAGTGGTGGGTTTACATTGGCTCCTCCGCAGGGGGATTACTTACCCTTACGCGCCTTTTCTCCAAATGAAGCGTGGCGAGACCGCTCTTCGCGTCCCTTCCAACCCTGGGAAGTGGAGTTTGAAAAGGGCGAAAAGGATGCCCCTGCGAAGGCAACACTTTGTCAGATTCTCGAGGATTGGACCGTTGAAGGCAATGATCCTGCGCTTACGCGTAAGTGTTATCCGGGCGTGACGCCCGAGACAATCGTCAATGTGATGAATCAAGTGGACGTGAATAATGGCAAGATTTATGTAGCCTTCTTCTACTGTCCAGAGACGGTGACCATCGGCGAACTCATCCCTTATGCGCGTGCCCTTGCCAAGGTTTGCCCCACGCAGTGGGTCTTCCTTAACCCCTCCGAGACGGCTGAAGCTCCCACGCCAGTCCCTGCGCAACCCTGATTTCACCTTTAATCTTTGCGATCTCGTTTGAGACTTTTATTGAGGTAACGCGAAAGGGAGTTTTAAGGCGATTGTGAACAATGCCAAAACGCAGGAATCAAAAAGTGGAGAAAAAAGGTTTTAATCACTTTTCAAAATGTGGTATAATTCCAATTGACATTCACAAAACTGCGTAATGAAGCGGTTAACGTGAAAACTTTTCATTCGACAAATGCTTATCCAAAAGGACTAAGAGATGAATACTGAGCTTGTAAAAGATGTGAATTGGGTCGGTTATGTGGACTGGCCAGTGCGTGATTTCCACGGTTATCAGACGAAGCGCGGGTCTTCTTACAATGCCTACTTGGTGAAGGGCGCGGAGAAGATTGCCCTCATCGATACGGTGAAGGCTCCCTATGTGGAGACGTTAAAGTCTCATGTGGCGGCACATTGCGGTTTGGATCAGGTGAATTACATCGTCTGCAACCACGCAGAACCCGACCATGCGGGCGGTTTGCCTGAGATGGTTAAGGCGTGCCCCCATGCGGTGGTCGTCTGCAATGCCAAGTGTAAAGATGCTTTGGAACACCACTTTGACACCTCCGCTTGGAATTGGCAGGTGGTGAAAGAGGGCGAAACGATTGACCTCGGTGGCCGCACGCTGCAGTTCTTCGATACGGTGATGTGTCACTGGCCCGAAAGCATGGTGACCTACTTGCCTGAAGAAGAGCTTCTCTTCTCGATGGATATCTTTGGCCAACACTACGCGACCTATTGCCGTTTTGACGATGAAGCAGATCTCGCAGAGGTGATGCAAGAGGCGAAGACGTACTACGCCAACATCGTGTTGCTCTACGCTAAGCCCGTGGCCGCGGCGGCAAAGAAGTTGTTGGGCCTGAAACTCAAGATGGTGGCGCCCTCGCACGGTGTGATTTGGCGCTCGCACTTTGACAAGATTCTCTCCGCTTACCTTGATTGGCACGTGAGCAAACCCACGAAGAAGGTTGTGATTTTCTACTCGACCATGTGGCAGAGCACGCGCTTGATGGCCGAAGCGGTCGCTGAAGGCGCATTGGAATCGGATGTGACGGTAAAGCTCTTTGACCTCAAGGCAGTCGGTGATACTGAATTGATTACCGAACTCATGGACTGCGCCGCCTTCGCGGTTGGCACGCCTACGCTCAATCAGTCGTTGATGCCGCGCGTGGCTGCGGCGCTGACCTACATCCGTGGTCTGAAGCCCGCAGGCAAGAAGGCCCTCTCCTTCGGCTCGTATGGTTGGGCCAGCAAGGGCGCAGAAGAGGCACAGGAATACCTGAAGGCAATGGCATGCGAATTGATTTCCGCACCGATTACCTGCCGCTTTGTGCCGAAACAAGAGACGCTCGATAAGTGCCGTGAGGCAGGTCGCGCACTCGCTGCGGCTGCCCTCGCAGTTGAATAATTCCCCATGTCGGCGCGGAAACAACCGCTGTACCGGCTCGTGTGTGCCGCAATCGTCTTGCTATCGCTGGGCGGTTGCGGCATTCGTCCACCGAAGGGTGTAGAGCCTGTTACCGAAACAATTGTGGTGACAGGTTATTGTGATTGTGGAAAGTGTTGCGGTTGGGAACGCTCTTGGTGGCGTCTCGGTATGCCAGTCTACAGTTATGGTTCGCAAAAGGGCCAACGTAAACGCGTCGGCATCACCTCCACAGGTACGGAGACGCGTCACGGCACAGCCGCAGTGGATAAGAAACGTTACCCTTATGGCACCGTCTTTTATGTGCCAGGCTATGGATATGCGCGTGGTGAAGATGCCGGCGGCGCAATCAAAGATGCCCACATTGACCTTTGGTTTCCCAGTCATAATGCCGCGTTGAAGTGGGGGCGACGTACCATGAAGGTAAAGGTGTGGCGACCGAAACGATAAACATGGTCCGCATGAGGATTGCTTATTTTGGCGAATAGTTGGGAGTGAGTCAGATGAAAATTGCAGTTTTAGGTGCCGGGAATATGGGCAGCGCCCTCGTAAAAGGGTGGTTGCGACAGGGTATGCCCGCTGAGCAACTCGTGATGACGTGTCGCAATCCTGCGCAGCATCCCGCTATTGGCGTCACCCTTTTAACGTCTAATCCGGATGCAGTGCGCGAGGCAGAGGTGGTCATTGTCGCCGTTAAGCCGTGGCAGGTAGCAGACGTCTTAGCAGAGATTCGCCCCACGTTGGCCGCGGGAGCCCTTGTGATTTCCGTGGCGGCGGGGGTGACGGTGGCGCAGTTGCGCGAGCAGGTGCCGTCCTCTGTCGCTGTGGTGCGTGCTATGCCGAACACTGCTGTCGCCCTAAACGAAGGCGTGATTGCGATTGTGGCAGATGAGCAGGAGGCGGTGGAGCGTGCGCGTAAGGTTTTAGCTCCGCTTGGTTTGGTGGTGCCAACCGATGAGTCGAAGATGGATGCCCTGACGGCTTTGGCGGGATGTGGCATTGCACATGCATTGCGTTTTCTGCGAGCCGCGCAGTGTGCGGGTGTGCAGATGGGACTAACCGCCGCTCAGAGTGCGGAGGTTTTTGCGCAGGTGATGGCAGGAGCGGTGGCGTTAATGCGCCAACCTGGCGCCTCGGCGGAGACGGAGATTGATCGTATTTGCACGCCGGGTGGTTTGACGGTGCGTGGGTTAAATGAATTGGAACAGGCCGGCTTTTCGGCGGCCGTGGTACGCGGTTTCTTGGGTTCGCTCCCGGAGGACAAGCGATGAGAATTATTGTTAAGATTGGTTCAAATGTGATTACGCGCGCTGATGGACGGTTGAGCCTGGCGCGTATGGCGGCATTAGCCGACGAAGTGACGGCATTGCATGAGCAGGGCCATCAAGTGGTCGTGGTCACCTCGGGTGCAGTGGCCGCAGGTAAAGCGCAGGTAACCTTGCCGAAGACGGTGGAACCTGTGGCACGTCGCCAGGTCTTGAGTTCCGTGGGGCAGACGGTGTTAATTGATACGTATCGCGCCCTTTTTGCCGCAAATGGGTTGAATATCGGACAAATCCTAGTCACGAAGAATGACTTTTCGTCCTCCGAACACACCACCAATATGCGCCAATGTCTGCGCGCGCTCTTTGCGTATGGGATTCTGCCGGTGGTGAATGAAAATGATACGGTGAGCGTGGAGTCGCTGATGTTCACCGATAACGATGAGCTCGCGGGCCTCTTAGCCACCCTTTTGGAGGCGGATCTCTTGGTGATTCTCTCGTCGGTGGATGGTCTTTACACGGGTGACCCTGCTGATCCAGAGGCAAAACTCATCCGTGAAGTTGCACCAGGGGAGGACTGGACGCACTGCGTGGCGGGCGTAAAGACCTCCTCGGGCCGTGGCGGCATGGGAACAAAATTGGCCGTGGCGGGGCGCGTCGCTGAGGCGGGCGTGGCGGTGACATTAGTGAACGGCTTGCGTGCTGGGGCGCTTACCGCCGCCGTTTCGCGCGATACGAATGTGCCCATGACCTCTTTTTTGCCCGCAAAGCGTGCGAAATAAGCGCGTTTTTGCTATGATAACACCCATGAGACGCGGACAGACATTGGTAGAATACGTGCTCGTGTTGGTGTTGCTAATGGCTGCAGCAACGGCTACAGGTTTCATTGTCCGCGCAATCAATCGCCAACATGCACGCACGGACACGATCTTGGGATCGCATTATCCTTGAGGAAGGAACGAAAAATGAAGTTGAAGTCTCGCAAAGGTCAGACCATGGTGGAATACATCATCATCGTGGTGTTGATTGCAATCACGCTCTTGACGTTGATCGGTTTCTTTGGCAAGGCAATCGCAAAGAAGTTCTCTGGCGCCACCTCTGCAATTGATGAGGATGTGGGTGCAGAAGCTCAGGATGCCTACAATGACATCGGTGATGGCGCAGAAACGTTGAAGCGCCTCGATGAATCGGGCAATATGTAAGCGTTTTAAAGGCGGGATGCGTCGGTAGACGCGTCCCGTTTTTTCGCAATGCGCGGTAAACGCGGTCAAGCAATTTTAGAAAGTCTCATTGTGCTGCTAGTGATTTTGGCGGCATTCTTTTTCTTTTTTGACTTTGCGTATGGCATGGTGGTGCAGTTGCACCTTAATAATGCTGCGGCCCGCGCGGCGCGCGCCGATACGGTGGGATTTAATAGTTTCCAACGGCTTAAGGCGGTGCGCGTGGCAATGTTGCCCGTTTCGGGAAAACGATTAGTGCCCGATGAGGGGCGTGTGGTTCCGACTCCCGAGGAGGACTTGGCGCTCGTCCGCACAATGCTGCAGTGTGAAAGTGAAGCGGAAGTGCGTGGGGTGCTCTTCTATGAGCGGTGGGAGACGTTAGGGCATAAGGTGGATCGTGATGGCCTGCGAACGGAGAGTGAGGTCTCTTTTGAGCTGCCGCTCTCCGCACCATCGCGCTTAACGTCTCTTTTTGGCGCCGCAATTTCGCCAACGAATACGCGCCGTTTCTCGGCAAAGTGGGCAATTGAGGATCACGCATCGTATTATCTTCAGGAGAGTTTTGAGTGAGCCGCCACGAAAATACTTGCCAGAGGAAGCGAGGGTTTCGTCGCACTGCGGGGCAGGCGGTGGTCTTGCTCTTGGCTTTATTGGTCGCCATGGCGGCGATGGCCTTCTGGCTATTGGACACGCATCGGTCGGTCTTGGCACGCTTACGCGCACAGGATGCGGGTGACCCTGTGGCGCTCGCCGCAGCAAAGTGGCAGGCCGCTGGCTTAAATCTCATTGGCGAATTGAATCTAATTCACGCCTACATGCTTGCTGATGACGAGAAGAATGCGCCCGCCGCCCTTGCCTTACACGAACTCCAACAGCGCATCTCTTTGACCACTCCCATGCTTGCCCTTCAGGCAGCCCAACAGGTGGCGCGCCAAAATAATGTTCAGCCCATCCCCGCCGCGCGAGAATTTCTGCAGGATTGCGCTAAATTTATTCGCTTTCCTAATTTTTATGAGGGTGCGACCGAGGATTTCCACGAGATGTTGGAGGCGATTTTACGCGAGGATGAAATCTACGCTTTCCCAATTAGCCCCATCTTTTCTGATGCGAATTCAATGTTGGGTAACCAGGATTTTTATGAGGCGGTCCTTGCCAATGACTATTGTTGGTTTTGGTTTAATGACTATAATTTTCTTGAAACGTATCGTTCGCGCCAAGATTTTGGTGCAATGCCGGAGATTTCCACGAGGGTTTTCTTCTCGTTGGGCGTAGAGACGACGTGGGTGTCACTTGCGAGTTTGCGTGAAGATGCCCCCATGGATGGCTCTTTGCCACCGACGGTTGAACGGATGAACGAGCAAATGCGCTCCTTGGGCCATCCAGACATCCCGCCACCCTCGCCGCTGGATCTCTTTGATCCCACTGCACCTGCGAATGAACAGCTCTTATTGCATCCGTGGATGGTGTACAATTCGGCTTGGAGTCCGTGGGAAGAGATGCGGAAAACCAATCTGCCCATTCGCGCGGCTGTACGACCTGAGTTTGACGTTTTGGGCACATATGTTGTCATGATGGTCATGCGAAATGATTACCCTTGGATGGCCGCCGCAAAGCCCTTTGGGTCGGTGGGCGGCGAACCGCCACGGGTTTCGGAGCTCTTGCTGGGCGGATTTGATGCGGTTCGTTTGGTGCCGATTGATGCCTTAGAAGCGGGGTTGCACCCCTTTGAGCCGGCGTGGCTCCGCCATATTTACTTCCATTTGCACGACTATGTTCGCTCGGGCACCTATGTGGAGGGGTGCCGTTACTGCAGAGCACTGAACAAGTGGGATTGGTCGGCCTTTCGTCCGACGGCTTCTGCGTGGTTGGCAGAGTTCGGGCATACATGTCGTCGTCCTAAACCTGGACGCGGTGACTCGGGTGGTGCGACCTATGCGCACTGAGGAATTTGCCTTGTTGAGGCGCGAGCACCTCATAACGTGGTTGAGGGCCCCTTTGAGGCGAATAACTGGGGCCTGGAGGGTGTGGACTTCCCAAAGTGGACTGATTTTGATGATGGTTTGAAATGCGTGCCTCAACCCAAACGTTGTCAGATGGATATTGAGGAAGAAGAGAACATGCTCAAAAAATAACGTCGTTTGGTTCACCTTAAAGCAGAGGACTAAAGCGCATCAGAGGTTGGGGGCCTAAAAGAAAGAAAAAAGAGCGCGGGCGCAATGGCACCCGCGCTCTTTTTTAATAAAGTGAAGCGATTAGGGCTGAGCGTTCTGTTGCTTCTGCTTCTTCTGTTGCTTCTGCTTCTTCTGTTGCTTCTGCTTCTTCTGTTGCTTCTGCTTCTTCTGTTCTTCAATGCGCTGCAGGTTGAGGTCAATTGTGGTCTGCAACTTCTTGGCAAGGGCTGTGTCGGGATCCACCTTCACCGCTTCCTGGTAGGACTTCAACATCTGATCAAGCGCGACTTCGCGTTCAGCCTTCTTGCTCGGGTCGCGAAGCACCGAGAAGAGTAGGGCATAGGAGTCGCCGAGACCGCGGAGGGCCAACTGACGAATTTCGGGATCCAATTCAGGATTGGTCAAGTATTCCTTAATCTTCTCAATGTCAGCCAAGATTTGTTCGGGGGCGAAGTGACCCGTGAAGGTCTTGCCTAATTCCTGCAAAGCCTGCATCTGCTTGATGTAGGATTCCGACTTGCCGAGCACATTGCGGTAGCCGAGGGTGTTGTTCGGGTCAAGCAGGTTGATTTCCGTCACCACGCGCGGATACTTGTCACGGCAGGCCTTGGGCAACGTATTGAGCGCTTCAGCCAAAGCCTTGGCGCGTTCCATGCCAATGAGGGGCTGCGCCTTCTTAAAGGCTTCGTCACGAGCTGCCATCGTCTTCAAGCCTTCTTCAATGAGCGGCATGTAATCTTCGGGCGTGGGGCGTGCGCCATTGAGAATCGCAAAGGGGAAGCCACCCGGGTCCAACAATACCACAGCCGGCAAACCACGCAGCTGGTAGGAGGTCAAGAGCTTTTCACGACGGGCCGCTTCTTCCTTTGAAATCTTTGCACGGAGTTCAGGCAAACGCGGGAAGTCGACGGTTGTCATCACAGCCTTGTCACCATAGGCATTGCAGAACGTGTCGGTATTCAAAATCTTTTCTTTTAAGTGTTTACAAGCGGTGCACCAATCGGTGCCCGTGAAGTTGAGCATTACAAAGCCCTTCTTCTCACGCGCCTTTGCCAAGGCTTCCTCTACGGTGTCCACGACCTGTAGCGTTGCGCCAAAAGAAACGGTGGCCGCCAATAAGCCAACGAGCAAAACGGAATACTTTTTCATAGTTCGAAAACTCCTTTCATAAGTGTGAATAAATTGTATGCGAAAGAAAAAGGAGATGTCAAATAGATAATGATTTAACTTTTTTGGATGAAACCTACAGTCACCAGGGGCAGGAACGTTAGGACGATATCACTGATGGCTCTTTGCGTCAAAGCGGCAATCGTTAATGGCGCGATTCGCCACGATTGCCGCAAAAATCCAATGGATTTGACTTTGAAATCCAATGGATTTGACTTTGAAATCCAATGGATTTGACTTTGAAATCCAATGGATTTGACTTTGAAATCCAATGGATTTGACGGGTAAGTCGGCTTGGATTAGGGTGGGATTGGGCTGGTGTTGGGTGCGGAAAAGGGTGGGATTGGGCTGGTGTTGGGTGCGGAAAAGGGTGGGATTGTCGCGAGGAAGAGGCGAGTGTTGCCTCCCTTTTATTAAGGATAGGGGATTTTTGGGGTGGGGCTTGGGAATAATTGTGCTCAGTTAATGGGCATAACCGATAAGCGGTTGCGCAGGTTTCATTTTTAACCCTACGCAGAATCGGCACGTTACCCTCAAGACGAGGGTGTAAACGAGGTTATTTTAAAACTTTTTTCAGAAACCATAACCTATTGAAATAACAATAGATTATCTTCTTTTTATCACACTTCAGGATGGGTATGAATTAAAAAGAGGTTGCAATACGGGGGGGGCATTATAATAGTTACAGTGTTCTGCTAGAGACTTCTTTGGAGACTTCTTTGAGTGGAACGCAAAGTCATCGAATAAAAGAGAGGTAAACCATGAATACCAAAGTAGCGTTTGTAAGTGCTTGTCTTACAGCATTGACAATGACTGGATGTGCAACGTACGACTCTATTCGAGAGTCAATTTCTCCCCTAGAGGAACAGATGGCATCAACTAATCCTGAAGAGCGCGCTAAGGGAGTTGATCGAGCTTGTGAGATTGCGATTGATAGCTTTGGTTTTAGAAGTGAAGAAGATCGTGTTAAACGAGTAAAGTTACTTGACTCAAACGATGCTTTGTGTAGAGTAATTTGTGAGGTTGCTCGTCGAGGCATTTCTCGTAGCGATCTAGAAGGCAAAAACATATATCCTCACAAGGCTAATATCTCAGTACTTGTGACGGCAATGGGTATGCTTAATACGCCAACCGAAGAACAAATTGATAATATTCTGGATGCGACTAAAAACTGGGAATGGATATTGGATGAGGATAAGTATAAAGACAAAGATGGATTTAAAGATATTCTTCAAGCATTTAATGATTTGCTAATGAAGATTGAGGATGTGGATAAAATTTGCCAATTGCTTAAGGCGAGCGTTAGTTATTCAAGTTATTCAAGTTCCAGTTACATGTATGAGGAACGTTCTGGTAAGAGAGTTTGGTTGCCAGAAACAATACGAAATAACTTAGTGGCAAAATTTGAAACGAAGGAAGAGATTCTTCAGCTGCTTAGGACGAGTTGTTCGTACAAAAAAGGCTTCCCCTTGGAGGACGCAACACGAAAAGATTTGTATAGCAAATACATCGCTAAAGAAGATAAGTTAAAGAATTTAATGTTATTAGCGTGTAACGGCCGCTTACTTGAAGATCGTAGTAACGATTCTTATCGTGATATTGTGTTAAATCGGTTTTCAAATGAAAAACAAGTCCTCACGTTGTTCGCTGTTTGCGAAAAGTTTGCCCAAGACGGAGACATTAGCCAAGAAAAGCATTTGGAATTGGTGAACGAGTATAAGCAGTTTTTTGGTTTGACAAAAGAGAATGTCAATCTCAAAAATAGTGAATTAATTTGTGAATGCAATGAAAGTTCACACGCTAAATATCATATGGATAATATTGTAGACTCCGCTGTGTATAAGATGAGATATCCTGAATACACGAGATGGTATAAAGAATGGGCATGTGAAAAATTGATCTCTTTGGCAAAAAAAGATGCATTGTCATTAGACGGTCAGAAGGTATTGTCCAAACTATTTGTAGAAAATAAAGTACACGAATTGTTTAAGGCAGCGCAAAATGAGAGAGATATTTCAGAGGAAAAAGCTACTGAGCTAATTAAGTTGTTTACTGATTCAAAATGTATTGAATCCTTAGCCACGGGTAGCAAATCGTTTCGTCTTCGAATGCTCGCTATTAGTAAGTTAGAGAATCAAAAAGTACTTGCTGAAATTGTAAAAGAGGTATCTTCTTGTCCAGAGGATCCGAGTTGTTCGGGGCAAGGTTTATTCGAAAATGTTGTGGACTACGTAGACAGGGTTAAAGCTACTTCAATTACCAACTTGCAGAAAGCTGCACTTAACAAACTAACAGACCCAGATTTGCTTAAATCGCTTCGCCATCACAACAATACAACGATAAAAAAGTTTGTTGCGGAAAAAATTCGCGAACTTGGAATTAGTAGTGTAAGTGATATTGTTGCAACAAAATCTTATACAGAAGAACTGTTTACGATGTTGGCGGATGTTACAGATCAAACAGAACTTCAAACAATTGTTGATCAATCTCCGCTTCGTGGTATTAGATTGTTTGCTGCAAGCAAAATTGGAAGTGACAATGCAGTTGAAGAAGCCAAAAAACAAGTGAGTACGATTACTGCAAAACCTGCGGATGGAAAATTCGTATTAGGCGATTTTTATCTTGGAATGTCGGTAGAGGATGCATTCGCTCTTTTATGGGCGAACTATCCAGAAGTTAAGCCAGGATTATATGTGGAAGGAAAACTGCTTATAATTTCGATTGGCTCAGAGTATCCGTGCGATTTTTCGTGGGCAGAAGTAGCCAATATGGGTGTTTACAGAATTACGTTCACTCCAGATATGGTGCGTAAGTTGGTTGCATTCAAAAGCGGTTCATTTGATGACTTGGAGCGCGCGGTTGAGAACCATTTTGGTGTAAATCTTGGATGGGATCGCCTAGAACGCAGATTTCGTTGGACTGTTTGGGGAAATGAGCGCTTTAATCGTCGAATTGTCTCTCAAAGAGTTGGAACAATCGCGTCGGTAGAAGGTGAAACGCTTTGGTTCTTTGGAGGAGCTCCAGAGTATGAAAAAATTGATATGATGCAAGTAGCCGATATTTGTGATTGGGACATTAGTCAACTGTCTACTCAAAAGAAAAGAATAATTGCGTCACAGAAAGATGTGAATCTGACACTTAGCTATCAAGGTGCAATTCGTTTGGAACTTACAAAGAATGCCGCAAAAGGAATCTTTAATGCTTCTGGACGTTTTACTAAGTCGTTGAAGGGTGAGGTGAAAGATGCGATTAATAAAACGATTGAGGGAAACAATGAATTAAAGAAATCAAAGGAACTCTTGAACGGTCTGCAAAATTCTATGGAGGGATTGCCTAGGTTAACATTGTGATGAGATATCCTGTTTATATAACATCTCGATAAATTAAAAAGATCAAATTCTCCAGAGATTAATCAGTCTCTGGAGAATTTTTCTTATAAGCAGAGAGAAGTATAAGTTATTACAAGTGCTGTCGAAATCTTGTTTGTCTTTTCACGATTATGCTGATTTGAAGAAAGGTGTAGTGGATTGTTCGCTGAGTCATATAGGCGGGGTGATGAAAAGGTTTGTTTGTATGTTGAGATGACTCGAGGGTTTCAGTTCTTCAATACTTCGTACTATTTTCTGAAGTTTTCTAGATAGGTCTAAAAACTCCCCGACCAAAAATTGTACTATTTAAGATTTCTTCCCAAGAGGAAATTTTCCTTTTAAAGTGTTGGCCTGTAAAGCTTTTGTACTGTTTAAATTTTGCATGAATAGTACAAATTGTACTGATTTTAAGCCTAAAATTATCCACCCTAAAATATTCACAATAAGTCATTGTAAATGAATAAGTTACGGCGCGGCAAATAGAGTACAAAGTATTGAAGAAGTGAAACCAATGGATTTGACTTTGAAACCCAATGGGTTTTGTAAAGAAGAAGGGTGGTTTTTGCTCCGCCGTGCGCCGAGGGTTTCTGCGGCTTAGGGTGGTGGGGGCTGTGCTTTGGGGTAGAATGTGCAGGCTTCTTTTCGGCATTGATTGTTGAGGTGTGAACGGGAACACACGATAGGGCCGAGGGGCAAGGCGATGCCGAGGTGTTCTTTTGTGAAGTGGACAGCCTCGCGGATGGCAAGATAGGTGTCTCGTTTACAACAACGCGGTCCGCCATGCTTCCCAATCGCCTCCAATGCTCGCGCCGTCATTTGATTTGAAAGCCCCCATGCTTTCGTGGCAAGTGGGGTTGATTTTAAGGCGATGGCAAGGTAGATGCCAGAGCTAATGCCGGCGCCACAGGCTCCCCAAAAACCGCACACGCCGCCAGGAACTTGCTTACCGCGCGTTTGCATTTCATAAAGGGCAGAGTTGAGATCAAGTTCGCCCCCCGCATTATGATAGGCAGTAAGAAGTGCGGCCCCAACCATGATGTGGTGTTCGGGCCCATGCATATGGCAAGAGTGGTGTGCCATCATGGCTTCAACAATCTCAATCGGATTGGTGGATTGTGTATTAAAACAGATTGAAAGAAGGTTATTCAGTCCACCTGTGTGGCACGCATCGCAAACGAAATGGCCCTTGCGGCAGCGCGTATGGCTACGGTGCTTTTGATGGCAAAGTTCACACATCATCACCTCGTCGGAGTTCAGATATTCAAGCGGAGCTTTGCAAATCAAACATTCTTCATTCATTGAAACGCCTCGTCAAACACAAGTGACAGGAATTAAGCTAACAATGATTATACGGAATTTTAGCGCCATGTAGAATACATTTGACCGATATTATTCTTAAGTGAATCCTCTTGAATCTGCTATGAAATAACGTAAAAGTTACTTGCGCGAGAGAGGAGGGTGGGTCGCACTGATTGTACTTGCTCCCTACCTATTATTAATAGTAGGAAGCGCGGTGGAGTCTGGTGCAAAGAGGAGCAGTGCAGAAGGAAGTGAATAAAAATAGCACGATGCACAGAAGCGGGAGCACCAGGTTGGCGCGGACGTGTGAAATAAAAATGCTATCGCGTAAGGGACCGCGAAACGCTGCGCGAAAAGATTTAATGAAAAGGTGTGCAAGTGATGAATAAGTGCGTTGAGTGCAGGTTTTGTGAACGCAGCCTCCCGCCCGCAAATCCCGCTGAGAATTAATCAATAGGCGCCTCGCCTCTGCAAATATGGATGTGCAGGTGCACCCTTAGGGCTACGCAGAAAAGGGGAAATATTAAAAAAATTTTCTTTTTTTATTTTTTTACTTGACGGCAAGGGAGAGGGTTTGTTATCTTACCGCCCGTTTTGCGCCTACGTAGCTCAGTAGGTAGAGCACTTCCTTGGTAAGGAAGAGGTCGCCGGTTCGATTCCGTTCGTAGGCTCCATAATTTCCCGCGCAACAAAAATACTTGACTCTCACCCCGAGGGTGTGGTATAGTTGCAGGACTTTCTTCGGATAAGTGTTGTTTCAACAGGCATCTGAGGAACGCAAAAGTGCCCGAGAGGGCGCGTTTGTGCCTACGTAGCTCAGTAGGTAGAGCACTTCCTTGGTAAGGAAGAGGTCGCCGGTTCGATTCCGTTCGTAGGCTCCATAAACACAGGTTAACACTCACCCCTTCTGTTCACAGGAGAAGAGAAAATGGCAAAAGAAAACTTCGAGCGCGGCGATAAGATCCACGTCAACGTTGGTACCATTGGTCACGTCGACCATGGTAAGACCACGCTCACCGCAGCTATCACCCACGTGCAGGCTCTCAAGGGCCTCTCTGCTGAAATCAAGTACGACGAAGTGGCTAAGGCTTCCGAATCCGCAGGCCGTCGTGACGCGAAGAAGATCGTGACGATCGCAACCGCTCACGTTGAATACTGCACCCCCACTCGCCACTACGCACACGTCGACTGCCCCGGCCACGCTGACTATGTTAAGAACATGATCACCGGTGCTGCTCAGATGGACGCTGCAATCCTCCTCTGCGCTGCTGATACCGGCGTGATGCCCCAGACCCGCGAACACGTGTTGCTCGCTCGTCAGGTCGGCGTGCCCAAAATTATCGTTTTCATGAACAAGATCGACCTCGTCGATGACGCTGAACTCCTCGACCTCGTCGAAATGGAAGTGGCCGAACTTCTCGAAAAGTATGGCTACGAAGGTTCCCCCATCGTCCGTGGTTGCGCTTATCCCGCTACCCAGGCCCAGAGCGCTGATGACGAAGCTTGCAAGTGCATCACCGAGCTCATGGACACCCTCGACTCCTACATCCCTGATCCTGTCCGCCTCGTCGACCAGGCATTCCTCATGCCGATCGAAGACGTGTTCTCGATCGAAGGTCGCGGCACCGTGGTGACCGGCCGTGTCGAACGTGGTACCATCAAGGTTGGCGAAGAAGTCGAAATCATCGGTATCCGCCGCGACGTCCAGAAGACCACCGTCACTGGCGTTGAAATGTTCCGTAAGCTCCTCGATCAGGGCCAGGCTGGTGACAACGTGGGCTGCTTGCTCCGTGGTACCAAGAAGGAAGACGTGGAACGCGGCATGGTGCTCGCTAAGCCCGGCTCCATCACTCCTCACACCGAATTCACCG
>JAEIGA010005178.1_pt1 | contig 20016 bp, 21 predicted proteins | sample 9270691 | NCBI WGS metagenome assembly JAEIGA01 (sample SAMN17057246, study PRJNA624740) | gut metagenome | biome: biome; isolation source: fecal sample | host: Bos grunniens | place: China: Xizang | collected 2019 | reverse complement strand
CGGATAAAATTATATTAAATAATGCAACGGTGGATATTAGTGGTTTGTCAGGCGCATCCAATGCAAATATTGAATTGGTTGGTGAAGTAAAATTTGTCTCTGCTAATTTGGATGCCTTTGATGATGGCGTAATTTTGGAAAATATTACGGGTAAGGGTACAGCACAATTATTGGTCTATGATGCGGATGACTTTTATAACTATACGGTATCAATTCGTGGTGGCCAATTATCGTTTACAGAAAATCGTGAAACAGATATTGATAAAATAATAGATGATATTGGCGGTGATAACAACAAGGAATTTTGGGAAGAACTGTATGAAAACAAGGAAAATGCTGAGATTATAGATGCGTTGGATGCGGCACCAGATGAAGAAGCTTTCAAAGATATAATGAGGCAATCTGTCCTGTTTAATCCTGATTTATTACGTCGGCCGTTGGAAATTGTGCATGCGTTTGATGTTGCGAATGTTGGACATAGGGAACATGGTATTTATCTGGCACCAAGTGTGATTACAAATAATGATTCCATTATTTATTTTGCAGATGCGGGTATTGGTTTTGATGTCGCAGATAATTTGAATTTGCGTATTGATGTGCGTGTCGGGACGATAGATGTAGAAAACGATTTTGACTTATTCGGTGGGGATTTCTTTGGTGGTAATTTGGCGATAAATTATATGCCAGATTCTGGTATGTTTGTGAGGATGGGTGTTGGTGGAATGTGGACCAATTTTGATATTGGTGATGCATTGTATGATAATCATGTCTTGTCTAATCCGGGTGTTCTGTCGGGATATGCGGTATTGGATTCTGGGGTGCGGTTTGAAATTGCAAAGTCTTGGTATCTTATGCCATTTGTTGGTGTAAATGGCAGTTTGTACAATATTGAAGATATTCGTTTGGATGATGTTTCAATGCGTGGCGGAATTGGCGTTGCATATGCTGCTGAAATATTAGGAATCAGGTATCAATACGAAATGAACGCATTTGGTGATACTAATGATACTATTGCGGCAAGTATGGGTATAGATGTGTCTTCGCCAATTGATATGATTGGTGGTAAAATAAACCTTGGGATTACAAATATCTCGGATGTGACATCGTACAAGATTTCTGTGATGGCCAGATTTATGTTATAATCTGTAAATTTTCCACGCAAAGATGCCTTGTTGGCAGCGGTAATTTTAATCTGGGTTAATGTTGGTGCGTTATCACGATGTTCAACGATACATTGTTGCATGTATGGTGTACGATATATCAGATGGCGACCAGTTTTATCAGGGCCTTCTAGTAAGCATTCTAAGGTCTTGTCAATGCACGATTCGTTAAATTCACGTTGGACTTCGTTCAAATATGTGTCCAGTTGTGCCAGACGCGCGGCTTTGATATTTTCTGGGATTTGATCCGGCATCAATGCTGCCGCCGTATGTGGACGTGGTGAATATTTGAACGAGTATGAGTTTATGTATTTTACGGCCGCTGCAATTTTCATTGTTTGTTCAAAATCATCGTCTGATTCGCCAGGGAATCCAACAATAAAATCGGATGAGATTTGAATGTCTGAACGAGCTTCTTTAAGTTTGCGTATTATATCTGTATATAATTCCAGCGAATATGGGCGATTCATGCGTGTCAGTACGGATTGGGAACCGCTTTGAATCGGCATGTTCAAAAATGGTAATAATTTTGGTTCTGTGCGGAACATATCGATTAAATCATCGGTCATTTCGGTTGGATAACTGGATGTAAATCTGATGCGTTTTACCGAATCGATTTTTGCGGTTTCACGGATTAAGTCGGACAGGCGGTATGTGTGTCCGTTTTCGTCTGTGTATTTATATCCATTTACATTCTGACCCAAGAAGCAGATTTCAACCGCACCAGTATTGGCAGCGTGGATTGTGTCACGCATACAGTCGTCAAATTTGCGTGACAATTCACGACCACGGGTGTATGGAACAATGCAATATGTGCAAACATGATTGCAGCCTTCTTGGATTGGAATATACGATACGGTCGGTGCATGTTCCATTTGTGGTAATTCGTCAAATTTTTCCAGTCCACCCAAATCAATATTTAATAAACGGGCATCTGGGTTTTCCAGGATTTGTGGTAATTTGTGATAACTTTGTGGTCCCAAAACAAAATTCAAATCTGGAATGCGGCGGAATGCATCGCTGCCCGCTTCACGTGCGACACATCCAACAATACCAAACAGTGCGTTTGGTTTCTTGGCGCGTCTGATACGCCCCAGGGCAGAAAAGACTTTATCGGTCGCCTTGGCACGAACCGCACATGTGTTCAGAATGATGATGTCAGCGTCACTAACATCGTCTGTACGCACCATTCCGCGATGTTCAAGCATGGCGGCGATTCGCCAACCGTCATATACATTCATCTGACAGCCAAAGGTTTGGATAAAGAATTTTTTCATATGATAACCGTTTATTTTATGCGTGCACGAGAATTTCGAAATGTGTGCATTATTTGTCGCTGCTTTATCTGTTGGGTGCGACGACAATACTGTTGACGATAATGCCAGTCAGAGTTGTCCAGTTTGGATTGTGCATCGGAGTGTGCCATTGAACGGACGATTTTATCAATATCGTTCATGACATTGTTGCCCAACAGATTGTCTAGAAAATCAGCAAAATGTCCCATAATTATTTTATCTTTTGACGGTGACGTGTTTTCTGTTTGTGCAGTTTAGATGTACTTTCTTTGTATGTATTAATTGCATGTTGTACATCTGTCACAGTTTCGTCTGCGTTTACCAAGCCATATTCAACGCCAGTAATAGGATCATTTTTTACAATTCCGATAACTTTTCTCATTTTTGTATCCTTTTGTTTTTTATGCTAATTTGTTTCTTAAGATTTCATTTACAACGGCTGGGTTTGCAGTGCCACCGGTTTTCTTCATAACATTACCAACAAAGAAACCAAGCAAGCCGACTTTGCCAGATTTGTATTGTTCAACCTGGGAAGGATTTGCGGCGATGACTTCGTCAACAATTCCTTCGATTGCGCCGGTGTCAGTCATTTGTTTCATGCCAAATTTGTCAGCGATTTCGCGTGGTGTTCCTGATTCTCCGTCTAACATTTTGATAAAGATTTCTTTGGCCTGTTTACCATTGATTGTGTTTTCAGAAATCATATCAACCAGTTCTGCTAAATCAGTTGGTGTGATGATACGCATTTCATCTTTGAATCCTGAGTTTTCATTTTTTACATCCCAGTTTTCTGGGTGTGCAAATAATTCTGATATCATCCAATTGGCAATTGCTTTGGCCCGTTTTGTGTTGCCAGCAACAGCAGTGTCATACCATTTGGAAATATCTGTGGATTCTGTCAAACGCGCAGCATCATATTCAGACAGCCCGAATTCCGCCGTATAGCGGGCACGTGTTGCAGATGGTAATTCTGGCATAGTGCTGCGGATGCGTTCAATTTGTTCGTCACTAATTTCTAATGGCAATAGGTCTGGATCTGGGAAATAACGATAGTCCAGGGCGTCTTCCTTGCTGCGCATTACAGATGTTGTTCCTTCGCCTTGATTAAAGCGCATGGTGTCTTGTGTGACAGTGCCACCGTTTTCATAAGCTTCTATCTGACGACGAGCCTCATATTCGATTGCTGTTTTAATAAACTTAAATGACACCATGTTTTTTGTTTCTGTGCGTGTGCGGAAGTTTTTATCACCAACGGGACGGACGGAAACATTTACGTCAGCACGCATTGAGCCTTCTTCCATGTTTGCTTTGGATACGCCCAGGGCACGTGCGATTTCACGGATTTCACGCAGATATCTTTCCGCTTCGTCTGGTGATGTGATATAAGAATTGTTTTCTGGATTTTTTGTATCCAGGAATGTAACGATTTCTAATAATGCAACACCTGTACGATTATAGTCGGCAAAGGATTTTGTTGGATGAACATCGTGTTTTAATTTTCCGGCATCTTGTTCCAAGTGTGCACGTTCGATAAAAATCTTTTTTGGATTGCCGTCATCGCCCATGATTTCAACCCAACCGCGACCAACAACAGGCGGTTCGTCAGCTGGTTGTGAAATCTGATAGCCTTGGGGCAGGTCAGGGTAAAAATATTGTTTGCGGGCAAAACGACTGCGCTTTGAAATTTCGGCATTTAGGCCTAAACCCATGCGAATCGCTTGTTCGACACAGAATTCGTTCAGTACAGGCAACATTCCAGGCATTGCAACATCAACCATTGAAACCTGGGTGTTTGGTGCAACGGTTGGATTATAGTCCGCAGATGCGCCACTAAATATCTTGGAATTAGACAGTACTTCGATGTGAGTTTCCAATCCAATTACCAATTCCCAATCACAAGTTTTGCCTTTTATTGTAAACATTTTATCTTTTTCCCTTGCTTTTTTGTTTTTTGTATCTTAATATTTGTCCCGCAGTTGGCTAGGTAGCTCAGTTGGTAGAGCAAGGGACTGAAAATCCCTGTGTCGGCGGTTCGATTCCGTCCCTAGCCACCATCTCCTTTCTTGCGACCAATGTGGTCGTTTTTTTATACCATAAAGAGATAGTGCGATTATTCACTTTATTTCCCCATAACTACTGTTGGGCGGTTGTCAATATTTGCCGCTGTTTCAATATGCTTGGCTAATTGTAGAACACGCATGTCGTCAAAGCGGCGACCAACAACCTGCATACCCAACGGCAGGCCGTTTGTTGCCAGACCGCATGGAACGCTGCATGCAGGGATGCCAGCCAGGTTCATTGCAACGGTAAATAAATCCAATGCGTAGAATTCCAATGGTGATAAGCCAGCATCCAATGGCATGGCGGTGTTTGCGCTGGATGGGCAGACAATCAAATCGCATTGTTCAAATGCCGTATTAAAACTGTCTGCAATCATGCGACGGACACGGGCAGCCTGCATAAAGTACACATCATACGATTCGCTGCTTAATACTGCTGTGCCGATAATCATACGGCGTTTTACCTCGTCGCCAAATCCGGCTGCACGGGTCTTTTTGAATGTGTCATAGATATCTTTGCCTTCGACACGCAAGCCATAGCGCATGCCGTCATATCGTGCCAAGTTTGATGATGCTTCGGCCGGGGCAATGATGTAATATGCCGCCAATGCGTCCAAAATGTTTGGAATTGATACTTCAATAATTTCTGCGCCCATGGATTTCAAATCGGCAATGCGTTTTTCAAACAATGTTTTCATGTCGTCTGAAATTTTAACATCGTTAAATTCACGGATAACACCAACACGCAATTTTTTACCGTCGCCCAAGATTGGTTCCAATGGTTTGTCACATGTAAAACCGTCCTTGGCGCTGGTTGAATCTTTGGGGTCATGACCCGCCATTGCAGACAACATTAATGCGGTGTCATCAACGGTGCGTGCAATTGGACCCGGGGTGTCTAAACTTGATGCAAATGCAACGCATCCCCAACGTGAACACAGGCCGTATGTTGGTTTCATCCCAACCAGGCCGGTAATCGCCGCAGGGAAACGGATTGAACCGCCGGTGTCGGTGCCTGTGGCGGCGATGGCCAGACCGCTTGCTACCGCAGATGTTGAACCACCAGATGAACCGCCAGCGGTTAAATGTTTATCCATTTGCCATGGGTTGATTGGTGCACCAAAATAACTGGTCTTGCTGAAAGTGCCCATTGCAAATTCGTCCAGATTTGCCTTGCCCAGCAGAACTGTGCCGGCATCAATGAATTTTTGTGAAACGGTTGATTCATATTCTGGGATAAAATTTTCCAACATGTGGGATGCAGCTGTTGTGCGAATGCCGCGTGTTGCGAACAAGTCTTTCATCGCAATCGGTGCGCCATCCAAGAATTTTGCATCGCCTGCCGCACGACGCGCATCAGATGCCGCAGCATCAGCCATGGCACGTTCTGGTGTCACGGTGATATAGCAATTCAAATCCGCACCATATTGTTCAATGCGATTTAAGTAGCATCGTGTTAATTCAACAGCGGATATTTCGCCGTTGTTTAATTTTGCTAAGCTTTCAGTTAGTGTTAAATCAATCATCTTTCACTTCTTTTATTTTTGTTTTGTGTATTTGTCTGCAAAGAATCTGGCGGCAAAATTGTCACGTACAAATGGATCTGTGCAGCGACCTGATTTGATGTTTTCAAGGCAGGAATTTGGATTGCATTTGCGGTCGTGTGGCATCATGGAAAAACAGATGTCAACATTTGCCGGTGAACTTTTGTCGATGAAGTAGCCACCGTCGTCATAGTCTAACATGGCAATCATGTGTACGTCGTGATGTGCCTGTGCGGTGACATGGTATGCGCATGAATCAGCAGGGATTTTCATGTTGCGTATGCGTTTCAAAAACTTTACAACTTCTTCCTTGGTGTATTGTCCGCATTGAAGTTTTGTTTCGGTTGGGAATGTGTGTCGCACTATGTTTACAGTGTATAAATTCTTTTTATTTGATGTCATAATTTACCTTTCTGTGTTTCTTATTTTGTTTTTTCGTAAAACAGCGGGAACAGGATGCGCCCAATTGTGTTGCGTACATACCAGTCATTACACAGACCGCCAGACAGACAGGTCATGCATGTGTTAAGTTTTTCGGTTTCTGACATGGCGCATGCGGTGGTGCGGTCTTGTTCGCACAGGCATTTAAAGGTCATTGGCATGTCAAACCCGGGAACAATTCGAAAATCGTAATTTGCGTTCGGAGAGGCGCCCCTGGATACATATGCACCCGCATCCAATGCGCATGTAATACGACCAAAACATGAATCTTTTGGCATGGGTACAGAACTGATTTTTTCAATCAGTTTTGCAGCCTGGCAGGGGGTGATGTATGTGTGCTTAAATGGCACTTTCCCTGCGATGCGGTGATAGATGTATGGTTGTAAGTACATGCAGTTATTCCCCATCCATAACTTTTGGTACTGCAAAGTAGCCACGTGATGTGCCGGCGTTGTCTGGTGTATTTGCCAGAATCAAATCACGAATGTTGCCGTCGGTGACAATATCTTTGCGCAATGGTAATGTGTGTTCAGCAGGGCTTAACAGCGGTTCAACCCCAGTTGTGTCGATTTTTTGTAATTTATCCAACCATTCAATCACAGAATCTATGTTCATTTCTGCCAGTTTTTCGTCTGATATTTCAATCTTTATCAGGTCTGCAAATTTTTGTAATTGTTGCTTGCTAAATGCCATTTTCAATCCTATATTTATAAAGTAAAGGAATTATACAATGATTTTGCCAGATTTCAAGGCTTTTCCGTCCGTGGGACGCATTTTAGGAGTTGATTGGGGGTTGCGTAGAATTGGTGTCGCAATCAGCAGTCCTGGACGTGATTTTGTCTTTGTGCGTGATACGATTGTTTTTCCACGTGGTGCGAAAAATCATGCCGTTTGTGTTGCAGATATTGCCCAGTCGGAAAAGGTTGTGGGGATTATTGTTGGGTTGCCTGTGCGAACCGATGGGACAGATTCTTCAACAACGGAAATGGTACGTGGTTTTGTTTCAGATTTGGCATCAAAAACAGATTTGCCAATTTGTTTAATTGAAGAAAACCTGACATCAAGTGCCGCCCAGGAAGATATGGGACGGGTAAGGGTGCGTGATTTGAAGGAAAGGCTGGATTCTGAATCTGCACGTGTGATATTGGAAAATGCAATTGCAATGATAAACCGGGCATAAAAATCCCGGTTTTGATGCGTATAGAATGTTTTTTTTAATCTTCGTTTTTGTCGGGGATTATTCCATCTTCGGACAGTAATACAGCAATCCAACGCGTGGAATCAAATTGTGCAGTTATAATCAGAATCGCAACCAGAATAGGTACGCTGAAGAACATGCCGGCAATACCCCAAATCGTTCCCCAGAATACAAGATTAATTAGTATCGCCAATGTTGAAAGATTTAATGTTTTTCCAGTTAACTTTGGCTCGATGATATTTCCCAGTAATATCTGGATGCCAATTAAACCGGCCGCAGTAAGAATAGGTGTTTGTAATGTTGGTGCGGTGACAAGTGTGTATAATATTGGCAGGCCGCATGCAACAATTGCGCCAATTGTTGGGATGTAATTCGCTACAAATACAATAAATGCCCAAATACCTGCAAATTCAACGCCGATAAGGTATAGCCACACAAAGGATGCCAGTCCTGTGACCGCAGATATCATTGTTTTGATAAATAGATATTTCTTCATGTTTGTGTCAATGCTGTCCAGGATATAACGCAATTTTTTTGATTGTCGTTTGTTTGGAAACATGGCGGCAAATTTGTCATTAAATGTACTTTGTTCGACGAACATAAATACCATATACACCAATATCATGCCGAAAGATGTTGCGATGCCGGCGATTGATGTGCCGATGTTTGTTGCCATCTGGGTAATGTTTGGCAGGAATTTTGCGTCAAATGTTAATCCGATTGAATTATAAAGATAGTTCGCAAGTTCTGTTAATTTGACTTGAAGACCGGGCAGGGCACCAAGTAATTCTGTGAACATTGGTTTGATTTGTGTGACAAATAATATGAATACAAGGCACACCGTTGCAAATGATGTGATGTATGCCAAGCAGTTGAATAAAAAATCGTATATTTTTTTTGTGGGTTTTGATGGAAAAATTCGACGATAATATTCATAAATTGCATTTATTAAGTACCATGCGAATCCTGCAATTAAGATAGGAATCAAAATTGAACGGCCCGTCCATAATAAGAATAGTATACAAATAATTGTTAAAAATCTTGTCATGGTCAAATCCTTTGTGTGTCAGTAAATCGTGCGTATAGCGGATTTTATTCTGTTATAAATTCTGTATCGGAAATTGTAATTTGTGCATCTGGCATTGCCTTTGGTGCCAGTGTTGCAGTTAAAGACAATATAATAATGATTGATATGTTGGCAATTATTGCGATTGTGCTGAAACGTGTAGGCATGTTTTGAACCAAGTTTTTCTTGCCACGATATAATGTCCACAAGCCAATACCAATGGCATAGATGAATGTTAATAAGATGTAGTATAGTCCGAAGAAGAATCCGGATACGGTTGTTATAAATATAAATGATAAGATTATATTAGATTTCTTTGCCAAAATACATTTCGTTATCGAAGGTGTGTTAATTGTGTCTTTGTCTTTTGTGTCAATTAAGTAGCCCGCAGTCCATAGAGATGAAAATCCAAAGGGCATGCTGAATATAATTTTCCAAGTTGGTACATTAAATGCACGTATGCGACGGAATTTTGCGTATATATTACATAAGGCTAACCCCAGTTGGTATAATGCGATGGCAAGTAGTAGTACAATAGTTATTATTGCGGATGTTTGAGAGTGCATTAAAAAACGTGTAATATATCCAGTAATTAGAAATGAAGAGATAATAAATACGGCGGTTGATATTATTGTTTGAAAATTGTGAATGCTTATAAAGTCTTGCTGTGATAAGTTGTCTTTACCAATGCCTTTGAAGATTAGTGTCGCTGATACTATGCTTGATGTGATAAAGCCTGTTGTCATTAAATGGTATGCGATGTCTTGGTTGGGCGAAAACAAACCTATGATTAGAAATATTGCGGTAGTTATAGCACAATTTATGAATGCAAATTTTAATGGTGCCATCAATAACCATTTTGACAATTTGTTTGCAGTTGTTTTTTTCATGTCTTGCCCTTTTTTTGTATTGTGTTTATTTTATCATAATTTTGCCGTCAGATAAAGTTGTAGTATTTGTTGGAGATATGCGTTTTATAAAATCGGATTGGTGGCTGATGAATATAAATGTTGTGTCAGTCATGTTGTTGATTGTTTGTGCAATCAATTCCTTGGTTTCGGTGTCTGCTCCAGAGTCTGGTTCGTCCAGTATCGCTAACTTTGGTTGTGTTAACAACAATTGTAGCAACATTATTTTCTTGCGTTCGCCGCCAGAAAATCCAACGTTTATGCTGCGGTTTAGCCATTCGCGTGGAATGTTTAATGTTTCACGTACAGATTCAAGTTTTTGCAGAAAATCGCCCATTGATAAGTCTTTGCCGGTTTGAAAATGTGTGTGCGCAATGCATGAGTGTTTCAAGAAACTGATTATACTTAATCCAGGAATTTCTGGTACATGCTGGGCGCCTAAAAATATTCCAAGAAGTGCACGTGTTGTGGTGTTTTCATTTGTTATATCGCGACCGTTGAATATTATTTGACCAGATGTTATTTGAAATGTTGGGGTGCCCATTATTGTTTGGGCCAATGTAGATTTTCCAGAGCCATTGTGACCTGTGATTAAATGGCGTTCGCCAGATGATATAGACAGGTTTATATTGGATAATAATTCTTTGTCACCAAATGATACGGAAAGATTTTTAATTTCAAGCATTGTTTTAGTCCTTTGATAATGCCATTTGTATAAGTTGCTTGGATTCAACCAAGAATTCCATCGGTAGGCGTGATAATACAGGTGTTGCGGCGCCACCAATGATTAGTGCGATTGCGGCATCGGTTTCAATGCCGGCCATATTCAGATAATTTAATGCGTTGGAATCAATTGCGCCAGTCGTTGCTTCGTGTGATTGTTGGTTGTTTGTGCCGATGTGAACGATGCGTGGTAATGTGTTTGCGGTTGCGTTGGGGCCGATGATACGGCTGTCGCATTTTGAAGCGTTTTTACAATCGTTGCCAGTAAATGATACAAGGCTGCGAAATGTTTGTGATGATGCATCGGTTGCCACGCCATAAGATACGATATTAGATGTTGTGTTATTGCCAATGTGAATCATTTTTGTGCCTGTGTCTGCCATCTGGGCACCACGTGTTATGGATAGTGAATAAAAGTCGCTATATGCATTGTTTCCGGCCAAAATCGTTGATGGATATTTCCAGGTTAGGGCAGATCCAACCTCTAGTTGTGTCCATAATAATTTTGCGTTTGTATCACAGCGTCCACGTTTTGTGACAAAGTTTAATATGCCACCAATATTCTGGGTGCCATCAAATGTCCCGGCAAACCAATTTTGTACGGTTGCGTATTTTACGATTGCATTATTGTGTGCAATTATTTCAACAACACCGCTGTGCAGTTGGTGGTTTGGGCGACGGGGTGCGCTGCAACCTTCCATGTATGTTAATTCGGCACCGGTATCTGCGATAATCAATGTTCGTTCGAATTGTCCAATTTTCGCAGTTTCAATTCTAAAATAACTGGCCAAGTCAATTGGGCATTTTGTGTTCGGTGGAATATATACGAATGTTCCGTCTGAAAATACTGCGGCATTTAATGCGGCAAAAAAGTTATCATTTGATGGCACCACAGTACCAAGGTATTTTTTTACTAAATCGGGGTGTTTTTGTACCGCGTCCGAAAATGGCAGAAATATAATTCCCAGGCGATTTAATTCGGATGTGTATGATGTGTGGACAGAACGGCTGTCGATTACGGTGTCGGTTGCCATGCCGAGAAGCGCTTGCTTTTCCTGGGCGGGCAGTCCCATTTTGTCGTATACTGATTCTAAATCAGAATTATCTATGGGGGCAGGTTCGTTATAATAGTTTAATGCGTCGTAATCAATTGGTGCATAGTCTATTTCGCCCCAATGTGGTTCAGACATCGTTTTCCATGTTTTGTATGCATCAAGACGCCATTGTAGTAGCCAATCTGGTTCGTTGCGTTTGGTAGATATTTCACGAATAAGATTTTCTGATAATTTCTGCATTAACTGTTATGGTTTGCCAATTGTTTTGCCTGGGCAAAAAAGGTTAAAGATTGTCCCAACAGACCATCTGTGAATGTTGAGGATAATAAACCGTCTGGTTCGCTGGTTGTTAGGTGGTGCAGAAAAGAATCTGCACGACGCATATAGTTGTCGATGCAACGGGCCACTTCGGTGTCAAGTTTTATGGCGCGGCGTAATTTTTCCAATGCAAATGGATTTTTTGCGTATTCGTCCATTATGCCGCCCAGGGCGCGCCAGAGTGCATGTTCTGGGGTGTTGCGGGGCATGATGTCAATGGATGCCATTACAGGTATTAAATTTTGTAGCAGGTCTTGGTAAATCATTTCTGCGGTTTCAGCCACGGCGTTCGTGGCAGATTTATTTTTTAATGTGGATTGCATTTTGACAATCAGATTGTATTGGTGTTCCAATGTTTTATTCATGTTTGTGATGCGTGTGTTGGTGCGATATATGTAAAATAATATTGTTCCAACCAATAAAATTATAAGGCTAAGAATGCCGAAAATGATTGCGTTTTGCATGTTTTCCCCTTGTGTATGTCTCTTGTCTTGTCTGACAGTATAGCATCTTTTTTTGCGATTCGTATGATTTTATCTTTGATTATGAAATTTGATTGTTATAAGTGTGTTTTAGGTCTTGCACAGATTCGGTCAAATTGTTATAATAATTATTAAATAAGGAATATTTAGGGAAAGGAAGTCACAGATGTTTCGTAAAATTTTAATTGTCGCAATGTTTGCAACCGCGGCTGGGTATTGCTTTGCTGCTGAAACGTTGCCCCAGGTTGTCACATCTCAGGTGTTTTATGAACAGGATGCTGTGGTGAATGACAATGAATATCAACAGGTTGAATCTGTGTATGTTGATGTGCCAGCGTGGCCGTTGGCGGGGTCTGATGCAGATGTTGAAATATCTTGTGATGGTGCGGCATGTTCCAAGGGTAAATCTCAAGATAATATTCGTATCGTATCCAAGATTGGAACCGATTTAGTGGTTGAAAATAACTTTAATATGGGGACTCGTGGTGGTTTTGGTGGCTGGTCGGGCGGTGCGAATATGTTGCACGGTAATCAGATTCCTGTTGGTTTTGATGATGAATGTAATGTAAATTCTGAAATGCCGTTGTTGCATCGTGAAGTTTTGGAAGATGATGGTGGAAATGTATTGGCAGTTTCACGTAGCGGTCGCAAAAACTGTGGTAAATATGCCGATGGGTATGAAGCGTTTGCGCAAAGAATGAATATGGTGGTCGCAGAAGAAAAAACAGAAACTGTTGAAGAAGAATCTGAAATTGCAGTTGATACATCTGCTGATGCAGAAGCGCCAATTCAATTGACAGACCAGGTTCGTTCTTGGGTTGTTGCAAATGGTCAGACTTTGCGTGAAGTTTTACAAAACTGGTGCGATAAAGAAGGTTGGGATTTGGTTTGGACAACGCCACGTGAATATCCAATCGAAGCAAGTGCGGTATTCAAGGGACGTTTTGTTGATGTGGCATCGGCATTAGTGCGCAACTTTGGTCGTGCAACACCAGTTCCGTATGCAAAATTCTATAAGGGAAACAGAGTGTTGGTGATATCAACTGTTGAAGAATAATATTAAACACAGATGTTGTAGGGAGATACATTATGATGAAATCGTTGAAAATGTTGTTAATGTGCGCAGTGGCGATCGTGGCTGTGACGGGATGCGCAAAGCGTGAATCTGCAAAAGTTGCGGCATCTGTGGATCAAGATTTTATTAATGCGTATGATGCATTTGAAATGGCAAAAAACCCACGTGCCAAGGTGGCAAGTGGTGATACGGTTTCAATGTCTGAAGGTGTTTGGTTGGGAAATAAGTCTGTTGTGTTGGAGCATCGCAATAATCTGCCTGCGAAATTTGAAACAGATACGGGTGTGACAATCTTGTTAAATGAATCTGTGCCGCTACAGGTTTTGGCAAATGATATTTATTCTGTGACGGGCATCCCGGTTAAAATTGATGGTCAGGTTTCAGCAGATAAATTAAAAAAACAGGTTAATGTTGCATATACAGGAAAACTGTCGGGTTTGTTAAGTCAGGTTGCAACCGATTTAGATTTGTTGTGGTATTATGATAAAAATGCGATTGTGTTCTATGAAACAGAAACCCGCACATTTACATTATATGCCCTGGGGACAGAGGTTGCATATCAAACATCTGTATCTACGGATAATGCAAATGAGGTGTCATTAGAATCAACATTAAAAGAATGGGACGAAGTTGAAAGTGCTATATCTTCAATCATTGGAAAAAGTAGCAATGCGGACTTTACGGTATCACGCAGTTTGGGAACTATTACTGTCACAGCATCACCATCGGTGTTGGCACGTGTGGGTGAATATATCGAACGCCAGAACAAGCGTTTAAGCCAATTGATTACAATAGACGTGAAGGTATTGCAGGTTACAATATCGAATGATTCTGCATTTGGGTTGAATTTGGCGGCAGCAATTAATTCAACATCTGGGTTGAATATTGTTGCAAATCCAAAGAATAATTTGGCGTCAACAGAAGCCAGTTCTATGAATATCGCAGTTTTGTCAAATACTGTGTCGGCGTTAACTGGGGCAACACATATGGAAAATGGTTCGCTGGTTGATGGTGCATATACAAATGATCAGATTATGAATGGCTCTTTGGCTGGGGCCGCAGGCAGCAGTGCATTGATAGAAGCCTTGGCAAAGCAGGGCAAGGTGTCCTTGGTGACAAATGTTGGTGTGACTACACGTTCTAATCGTGTTGCGCCAGTAAGTAATACACGAACCACAGGTTATATCAAACGTTTTGAATCACGTAATTTTACAACAGTTGAATCCAGTACGGTTGACCAAGATGATTTGGAAACAGGTTTTACGATGCAGTTGTTGCCAAATGTTCTGGAAAACGGAAAAATTTTGTTGTTATTCCGTATGTCTGTGCGTGAATTGTTGCGTATGTCAACCCAGACAATTGGTGAGGTGACATTGCAGTTGCCAGAAGTTGAAGAACGCAGTTTCATGCAGGAAGTTATCATGGAATCTGGTCAGATGTTGGTTGTGTCGGGTTTTGAAAAGCAGACTAGTGAAGATACTAGATTTGGCTTGGGCGATCCTGATTTTATGGCGTTGTCTGGTTCGCGTGAAACATCTGCAACCCGTGAAGTATTGGTTGTTATCTTGACACCGCAGGTATTGGTTAGCCCAATGGATGCAGAGAGAACGATACAGCAGCATTGGGGTGCACCTTTGAATTAAATATACTAATTCATCTAAAAGTAAAAGCGATGGCTCATGTAGTGTTATGTACACTATGCCATCGCTTTTGCTTTTATCTAAATCATTCTATTTAATTTTACGCAAGGCAAGGGGCGTGGTTCAATTAATTCTGGTGACAGCAGTTATGTAAAAATTTATCGATTTTAGTTTTTTTGCTTTAACTCGGTTTTACCCACAAATCGGGACTTTTTTTAGAAATAAAAAATCCCCCGATTGGGGGATTGAAATTTTGAATGAATGGTAATTATGCCATTTTTGCAACTTTCTTTGCCAAACGTGAAATCTTGCGTGCTGCACGTTTCTTTGGCATGATTTTGCCAGCAGACTTCATGATTGTGCTTTCAGCATTGCGTGCCGCAACTGTTGCTGCAGCCTTGTCGCCAGTTGCAATCGCATTCAATGCCTTTTTAGTAGCGGTTTTTACCGTGCTGCGACGGGCAGTATTGATTGCGTTTTTCTTGGCAGTTACCAAAATTCTTTTTTCAGATGACTTATGATTTGCCACTTTATTTTCCTTTTATTTTTGTTTTGATTTTGGTATTTTATAAAAATATAACAGAAAATCAAGGAAAAATAACATGGTAAATTTAATTACAATCATTATCTCTTATTTATTAGGTTCAATTCCGATGGGATTGTTATTTACGCGCGCGTTGGGCAAGGGGGATTTGCGCAAGGTAGGAAGCGGTAATATCGGTGCCACAAATGTTATGCGTGTCGGTGGTTTGCGAATGGCGGGTGTTGTATGGTTGTTGGATATGGCCAAGGCAATTGCTGCGGTGTTTATTGGTAAGTATGTTGGTGGTGATGCGTTTGGTGCATGGTGTGGATTTGTAGCGATTGTTGGGCATTGTTATCCGATATGGTTAAAGTTTAAGGGGGGAAAGGGGATTTCTTCTTTGTTTGGTGTAATTTTGGCGACAAGTCCATTATCGTTTGCAATATGCGGAATTGAATGGTTGTTGGTTGCGTTAACGACGGGGGTTTCGTCGTTGGGGGCAACAATTGTATTTTGTTTGATTCCAATTTTAGGCTTTGCAATTAGTTCCCAGATGGGATTTGCGTTCTTGGCAATCGGTTTGTTGTGTTTGTGGCGTCATCGTGAAAATATAAAAAGATTGCTGGGTGGGACAGAATCCAAGATAGAATGGAAATGGAAAAAATAATTAGTCAAGGCGCGATTTGCGCCTTGGTTCATATTTATGCTTTATTTTTTTTCTATTTTGTGATATAATGACATACAATTAGAACAAGGAAGGGAATATGAAAAATCTGGCTTTGGTTGTTGTTATGGGATTATCTGTGATGCCGGCGTTTGCCGCAACAGGACGTGGTGGACAAACTGCACAGACGGCACATGGTCGTGTCGCAATGTCTGGTCAGGCAATGAGTGCGCCGCGTGTATCTGCGATAAAGAATGTTAATACATCTGCGTCGCCGGTGCTGACGACAGATACAACTGTTCAGGCAGTAGAAGAGGTTTTGGTACCGGAACAGGCGTTGGCGGTTCCACCAGAAGAAATGCAACCAGCAGAAAAGGATAAACGTGAAAAAGAAAAATTAGCCTGTATTTCTAATAATATTGGTGTTGGTAATACTTTTGTTTGGGCATCACGTTATAGCAATACGACCGATTATTCCATGATGGTTGAAGATGTTGAAAACCCAGAAAACAATGTATGTTTTGTTAAGGTTGGTGTAAAATCAGATGATGATCGTATTCGCACTGATGATATCAAGGAAAAATATTTTGTTTGGGGTCAGGATATCGAATGTGGTTCATGGGTTGATTCTGAAATGATGCGTCAACGCATCTTGGATGCCAAGAAGAAAGGACGTGCATGGGCAACAGTTGGTGCGGCTGTTGGTGGTGCTGGACTGGGTGTTGGTATCATGGAAGTAGGCGGTAATAAACTGATTGCCAAGATGGGTGGCGAAAAAGTTGAAGGCCAAAAAGCGTTGGAGGGTGTTGAACTGTTGTCATCTCAGTTGGTGGTGCTGAAAAAGGAATCCAAGGCAGAATATGATATCTTTATGGCTGATTTGAAGAAAATGCGTGATGAATGCGCCAAGTTAGAAACTAACGACGATGAAAACGAAGCTAAAAAAGCGTGTGATGAATGGAAAGATTATTTTGGATTAGTGACAGCCGAATAATTAAATCATGGATAAACAAAACCCACATTTGTGGGTTTTTTCTTTGCAAAATGTCTTTATTTATAAAGTATATTTTCTTATTATATTTGCATGTCAGATTTGTTTGAAAAATTATTGATTATTAGAACCCCCGGGATTGGGCCTGTTAAATATAATGATTTAATCAGGCGATTCGGTTCTGTATCGGATGCGGCGGCGTCTTTGAACGCCGATGGTGCGTTTCGTGATGGGGTTTTGCGTGAAATGGAATTGGCCCAGCGGTTGGGAATTCAATATATTTCTGATGATGATGATGCGTATCCGAATCGGTTGAAAGAATTAAAAAATCATCCGCCCGTGATTTCGGTGCGTGGAAATATTGATGCCTTGAAAAAGTCATGCGTTTCAATTGTGGGAACACGGCATGCAACTGCATCTGGGATGGCATTTGTTGCAGATATGGCGCATCAGTTTGCAGAACATAATATGGCGGTTGTGTCTGGGATGGCGATTGGTACAGATACGGCGGCGCATCGTGGGGCGTTGCGTGCCAAAGGCGATTCGGTGACAATTGCGGTTTTGGCGGGTGGTGTGGATTATGTATGGCCGCTGGAAAACGAATCGCTGTATTGGGAAATTGTTGAGCGGGGTGTAATAATTAGTGAAATGCCCGTTGGATATGTGCCGGTCGCAACAAATTTTGTCCAAAGAAATCGTTGGGTTGCAGGGCTTTGTGATAATCTTGTTCTGGGCGAAGCGGATGCCAAGTCCGGCTCTATGACGACGGCCCGATTCGCAATTGATTATGGGCGCAAGGTTTGGGCAATTCCGTCACACCCATCGGATTTGCGTAGTGTTGGGCCGAATTTACTGATTCGGTCTGGGGATGCAATGTTGTGTATGGGGGCATCTGATTTTTTTGAAAATGATAAAAAAGTAAACCGTCAGAAAAAATTATCAGAAAAAAATGAAACGGAAAATTTATTGATTGATGCATTGGGAACAATTCCTGTGTCAGAATCTGTATTGGCAGATGTTGTCAAAAAATCGATTGCGGAAATTAAAACAGAATTGGTGGTCTTGGAATTACAAGGTTTAGTGCGAAAAGTTGATGGTGGTTATGTTCGTGTATGATTGTTTGGTTGTCTATACAGTGTATATACAATGGGCGGAAAAAGGGCAAAAAAACGAATCGTTGTCAAAAAATAAATGTTCAAAAAATGTTTAATATTTGGTTGTAAACTGAAAATTATCTTATAACTTATTTGACGTATCCAAAACAAAAACAAATAACAAGAGAGTTGAATGTAGAAAACAATCTTTGGTTCTGGGGCGAAAGGACGGAATCAAAAGAAAAACAAGACAATATATATTATCAATGATTGTTAAAAAACGATTAAAGATGATGTTTTGTCTGGGTGGTTTTTACAACCTTGTTCGGGCAGGAAACTCTTTGAAGGGAAGGAAAGGAGAAAACGGCATGCAGACAGCGGCAACAACAAAAATGACTAACTTGGAAACAATCAAGGGGGCCATTGCCGAAAAAATGGATGCCGCTAACTTCTCGTCTTGGATTGCGCCATTAAATTTCGAAGTTGTTAATGATACATTGGTTTTGGGTGCGCAAAATCAATTCTCGGCTGATTTTATCAACAGTGTTCACATGGGTGTGATTGCATCTGTGGCAGCAGAATTTGGTTTGAATGCAAAAATCGTTGTTCGCAATGCAAATGCACGTGCGGCGGCGTGTGTTGCAAATGATAATAATACACAGACATATGCACCTGTGGCATCTGCGACGGCATCTTCTGTGGTTGCGTTTGATACATTTGTGACATGTGATGAAAATTTATTCGTTGTATCTGCGTGCAAAAAATTGGCGGCGGGTTCTGTTCCATTCAGCCCGCTGTTTATCTATGGTGCGGCAGGTTGTGGTAAATCATTGTTGGTTGATTGTATTGCTGGTGCGTCAAAGGGTCGTATTGTAAAAACAAATGGTGCACAGTTTGTATCCGACTTTACACGCAGCTTGAAAGATCATAATATTTTTGCATTCAAAGATTATTGTCGCAATTGTGATACATTTATCATGGATGATGTTCAGGCATTGTCTGGTAAGAAAGCATCAACCGAAGAATTTTTGCAGTTGATTGTTGATTTGCGCAATGCGGGTAAAAACATTGTTTTGACATCAAATGTTGCGCCAAACAATCTGACAGGTTTTGATCGTCATGCCCAGGGTTTATTGGCATCTGGTTTGGTTGCAGATGTTGTTGCCCCAAATGCACATGTAAAGTCTGTTATGTTGAAACGTGCCGGTGTTGCGTCTGATGTTGCAAGTGCATTGGCAAATCGCATTGCAAACGATGGTCATTTGGTTGCAGGTATTGCAAACAAGATCAAAACATATGCTGATTTGATGGGTACAACGGTTGATATGGATGTTGCATCACGTTTGTTGGCAGATACATTAAAAGTTGCCAAGACACCAATTGCAATGGTTCGTGATATGTGTGAAAAATTGGGTGTTTCATATGATGCAGTATGTGGCAATGGCCGCAGTCGCAACTTGGTATTGGCGCGTCAGACAATGATGGCGGTATTAAAAAGCGCAACCCAGTTGTCTTTGTCAGAAATTGGTAATTTTGTTGGTGGTCGTGATCATGCCACAGTATTGTATGCAATCAAACAAATTGAAAAGCAAAAGGCATCAGATTTGGTGTTGGCGGCTCAGATTCAGCAGTTGGTTGAAGAATGTAAAAATTAAATATAATAATTCATCTAAAAGTAAAAGCGATGGCTTATGTAACTTCTGTACACTGCGCCATCGCTTTTACTTTTATCTAAATCATTCTATTTAATTTTATTTCCAGTTCTAGGGCAGGGTGGTG
>JAEIGA010005177.1_pt1 | contig 20017 bp, 17 predicted proteins | sample 9270691 | NCBI WGS metagenome assembly JAEIGA01 (sample SAMN17057246, study PRJNA624740) | gut metagenome | biome: biome; isolation source: fecal sample | host: Bos grunniens | place: China: Xizang | collected 2019 | reverse complement strand
TCTCCATATCCAGCAAAAGAGTGGTCTTTAAGCTCAATAGCTGTGAGTTCATCAGTTTGAGCTTGTTTTGCAGAATTACGAACGGAAAGTTCACTTGCCTTTAAGAACAAAGGAATATCCTTGGCTTCATTAAATGCCACATATCTGTTGGCACCAATATAACCAATCTCAAAATATTCTTTGAAACTTTTTGTCAAGTTTACAATTCTCTTTGCGTCAGATGCCGTGTGTACAGCCTTAATCAAAGATTGAGACAAATACTTACTGTCCATGCCGCAGCTTGCTTTAAATCCATACATATCTCTATCTTCCCAAGAGTACATATGCTTATCCTGGTCGATAATTAAGATAGCAGCGATTCTAGGCTTAGACAAAATGACATTTGTTAATGCGGTTTCGTCATGCTTTTTGCCGTTCTTGACACTTTCAAACGTTGGCTGTGTATACCACTCGGCCTTTAGACGACTAGTGAGTGGGCAATTAATATAATCACCATATACCCAAATCGTTAACGTTATACCAGCATCGGTGACATCAGCTTTCTGATACGCGTAGTGGATAATGTCTTCTCCCTCAGTTCCGCCACCACATTTATATGTCTTATATTGTCTTACAATGCGATGATTCGGATTTTCGTCTGGAGCAATCTTTCTAGCACGGAAAACATCGCCTGTTTTCAGATTCAATATGCATTTTTGATGTTTAAGGAACCCATTTTTATCAGGCAACTTCATAAAGCATCTAACGTAAACGTCAGGCGCATTTTCTTCCATTTCCTCGATAAAATCATTAGGTGTAAAATCAGGTAAACCCATGAATTATCTCCTTTCGTACACTTTCATTTTAATTTATTCTCCCATAGTGATAATAAAATAGAATCATTTGCCCCTGATAGGCAAAACAAAGGAGCCCAATATGAAATTGAGCTCCGCTGTTTTACATCCACTGTTTTCTCTTTTTGCTCTGGTCCTTCCAACAACGAGATGTTTCTCTAAAAATATCGTCGTAGACAGTTGGAAGATGTAGTCTTCTCTTTCTGACATACTTGCGATATTCAACATCCGCGTTTTGTCTCATCTCATTGAATGTCTTTGGATGGCGGCAGCCATAGCCATATCGACATCCAGTACGTGGGACGGGACCGTTTCTAAATTCAGGCTTGGTTTTTTCATATTTATATTCCATAGCCTTATTTTTCCACTTGCGTTTACGTCCAGGAATAATCTGATAATTCAAGATTTCCTTTTCGTACATTCTCATATCGATTGTTCTAAAATCGACATCGAAGACGATGTATTCGCGAATGGTGGAATACTCATTGTTCCAATCACAATACAGCTTGGTATCGTTCATGGTGCAATTGTAGTTTTCCAGGAAGCGATTGCTCATCTTTTTATCAGAATACCAAGGGTGATAATTGAATCGAGCGATATACTCAATCAATCCATCCCAGTCTTCTGTGATAAAGATGTACGCTTGCTTCTGGCAGTTGTAGATGTAGTACTTTTCTTTCTTTTGGATTTGATACATAACTAGTCTCCTTTATTTAAAAGTTAACTAGTATCCATCCATCTTCTTCATATTTTATTTCCCCTTTCTTATTTCTGCTTAGATTGCTCTCTTACGAGTTCTTTGAGACAATAGTCAGATACTGCTTGTAAGCAGCGAACATAATTCTCATCTGCGATGTAATCGTAGCCCTTGTCGAGCGCTTCTTCAATTTCATCAGCGTCGAGCCACTCAATAGCTTTACCCATTGTATTGATGTAATACTCTCTATTGTCCATATCTATAACAAAAGCAATATTATCATGCGCTTTGTAAGGGAACAAGTTATCCATATAGTCATCAGAATACGTCATAGTACTCTTACCTTGCGCATCGTCATACGTCAAGAAGAGTATGTTAAATGATATCTTTTCTGCATATTGTGCAACGACACCGAGCAGCTTCTCTTGTTCAATGCCTGACAGCAATTCAGCATCGTCGTGAATATACACATGACAATTGCCAACCAAGAATTCTCTGTCGCCTGAACCCATTTCTATTTTTACTTTTTCTGTGTCTTCTGGAATATGTGCACCATCATAAATAGTATCGTCGTTTCCGCTGATTGCGTCTTTTATAGCGTCCCAATCACCAGAAATGTTAACATCGCCTTTAATTGAGCATGCCGACATAGACAGCATCATGATTAATACTAAAACTACTGATAGGATTCTTCTCATCTTAGACCTCCACAAAATCTCTCAAATTAATTTTTGTAGATTGGAACTTATCAGCATGATTTTTGCAATACTCTTCTCCGATATCAAACATTTGATTGCAGAATTGAATTAAGCAAATATCATATTGCTTTCTCCTGTCGCAATTGACTTTTCTGCATATATTTTCATTGTTGTTTATGCAGAAAATGCAAACATCGCCGTCACAATATGCAGATGACTCATGTACAACTGCGCATCTGATATCGTAAACCTTTTCATAATATTCTTCATCCAAGCGATTCGGGTCTTTGGATTTATACTTACCTTCTGCGTCCAGGAATTGAATATCGTTTTGCAAACACCAATCTACATAACACTCTTTATCTCTCCACCGTCCTCCATCGTCTTTGTATTTGGGATTATCCTCAAATTCAATGCGAGAACATACACTGGGGACAATGAGTGCTGTCAAAAATGCGACTCTATACAAACCAGCATTTAATGCTTTTCTACCATCTTGAATAATATCAAGGAACGAAAAGCTGCCGCCATTAATTTCTCTATATGACATGCTGTATCACCAACCCTTTCCTGTATATATTTTAGAAGTTTTTACGATAAGTATCAGGGCAAATACCGCCAAATTCGAAAAACAGAGTATCGTAATCGACTATATTAATTATAAGAAAGGAGATGCAACTTATGAAAAAGTTTTTTGGATTTGTTATTTTTATTGCAATAGTGGTTGCAGCTGTTAGTTTTTTACCAGATATTTTATGGAACTATGATTTTGAACCACAAGATTCATTAGAGGACTATACTTGGGCTGAAATTTATCAGCTTGCAGGTTCTGGCATGCCTTCGTTTGTATTATCTTCAAAATATAACGTTCATGTCGGTGATACCAAAGATGGGTATGTCTTAGTTGATGATGATGCAAACTCATACGCTACTTGTGGATTTGTTTTTATGGGCCTTGTTAAGTCATATACAAACGTACCAATGAAAGAGGGCGTTAACAAGAATGATGGAGGTTATGGCAAGAGTGCTCTTACTCCAAAGCTCGAACAATATTATTCTACCACACTGATTAATACAGAATTCGGCAAGGAGCTCCCAAAGGTAAAAATCAACTATTTGACTCACTGCAGCAACAATGCAACATCAGACATTGATGCAAGATTGTTTATTCCATCCTTATCAGAAGTTAACGGAAGAGACCCAGAAGACACAATGCAGAAGTGGTTTGGAACAGAAGGCAAAGTATTTGACTATTTCGAAGACGACCCACAGTCCAGCAGAAAGACATTCTCAAATATGTATAAGCTGGACAACTGTTGGTGGCTAAGAAGTATTTATAATGAGCGCGAGTTCTGTGCTGTTGCAAAAGACGGCTCTATTAAATATTTGCCATCATCTAAAAACGCTGCTGTCATAATCGCATTCGTTATTGGTTCTTAACAATTAAGACCCAGGCTTATTAGCCTGGGTCTCTTCTTTTTATTTTTCGGATTTTCTTTCTATGATAGATAGAAACAATTCTTTTATGATGTAAATGCAAATTAAACCAGCCCCAAATGTTACAGCTATATCTGCAACGTTGAAAACAGGGAACTCAAAAAGCTTACATTCGATAAAATCGACTACATAGTTCCATCTAATTCTATCAATGATATTTCCAATACCGCCGCCTATACACAACAAAAGGGCCCAATTAACAAGTGTACTTTGAAAAAAGTCTTTAATTATCACATACACACATACTAACATAGCTATGGCTGTAAAAATAATTAAAAACACGGTATGTCCTTGAAGCATACTAAACGCAGCACCTGTGTTTTGGACATATGTAAAATTTAAAACATTTGGTATGATTGTAACGCTCTCTCCAACATCAAGGAATTGCGATGCGATAAGTTTTGAAAACTGGTCGAAAATGACGACTAATAACGCAACTATTGTGGGTACGAAAAACTTTAAGATATTTTCGTTATTATTCTTCGTCGTCATGGTCTTCCTCGTCTTCTTCCTTTTCCTCATAGTCGTAGTCGTCTGGTTCTAAAACATTGATTTCTTCAACCTGCTCAACAGCATCAAGCAGTTCGAGAACAGCACCACATTCGGGACATGTGATTTCCTTGCCTTCTTCCCAGTCATGCAGAGACAAAATATCTTCTCCGTCTTCATCTTCATAACCACACTCAGCGCATTCAGAAATAAAACCTTCTTCTGCGTATTTTGCACGAACAGTCATAATTCCATCGTTGAAAGAGAAATATAACAGTGTCATAGCAGCGCAGTTATTAAATGTGCATTCATATTCTGCTGTGAATTCATTGTCTGGACATTCAGCCAGGAACTTTTTAAAGAACGGATAGAGCTGTCCGCCATTATCCATCATTGCGAACAACGGCTCTGCGTCGATTCCAAATTCGCTTCTATCGCCATTATCTTCAAAACAATCTTCGTCAATAACGCACCATTCATCGTCGTACAGGTCCCCTGCAAGAATTTTATTGTACAACTCGATAAATCTTTGCTTGTGTTCCTTCTTAATGTTAGCTTTAATAATATCGTATGTGCAACCCATTATCTCACCACCTTTTTCAATATTATACACGACTTATTTTGCTTAGATGTTAATATTATATGTGATTATTTATTCTGTAGGTGGGCACAAAGTCTATCTTTTTCAGGTGCTATTCTAAACTAAATGTAAAACCCAATAGAAAGGACGCAATATGAGCTTTTTTAAAGACACCTTTTCAAAAATTAAGAATCGTGTTGGATTCAACGAAGACCAGTGCGATGAGATTTTAAAGGAGCTGCAAGATGTTAGCTCTGCGGGCCTGTTGCATTTTCAGGACGAAACAGTTTTTATCCAACCAGAACAGGCTAATGAATGGTATATACCAGCTGCAAAGTGTGTAAATAAATATATGGACCCAAAAGTCGCGCAGAAAATTAAGTTTGCTAAAAATTATGCTGAGGTTATTGCAGTATACGATGAATTGTATTCTCAGGTAGACTCTTTTAAAGAGAGTGTCGAGTCACACAATCAAAAAGTTATTGATGCACTAATTCCAGAAGCAAAAGAAAAGGTCGGAACTATTGAAGGGATTCAATTAGATGACCAACAGCTTGCTTGTATCGTTAAAGATGTACGTAACCAACTTGTTGTTGCTGGTGCAGGTGTTGGTAAGACGACATGTATAGTTGGTAAAGTAAAACACTTACTGGCAACAACCGCATGTGACCCCAAAGAAATTCTTGTTCTTTCATTCACCAATGCATCTGCTGCTGAAATGAAAGCTAGAATTTTAGAGGCAACAGGCTGCAATATGGATGTGCAAACATTCCATAAGCTTGGATTCAACATTATAAAAGAAGTTGACGGACTTGTTCCAAAAATCACAAAGATGGATGTCCGTAAATTCATCAGAGATGAAATCAACAAGCAAGTTACCAATGATGAATACCTTGATATGCTTTGTGATTATATGTTGTATTACCAGATTGGCGGTCGTTCACAACTTGACTTTAAGGACAAGAGCGAGTTCGACGAATATCTGAAATTCAATCCTCCTATTACATTAAACGGAACATGTTTAAACACATATGAAGAAATGCACATTGCTCACTTCCTTGAAAGAAACAACATTCGTTATGAATATGAATCTGAGTACAGATTTGATGTTGATAAAGACCATGCGCATTTAAAACCAACATTCTATTTGCCAGATTTCAACACATATATCGAGTATTACATCCTCGGCCGTGATAATAGATTCCCTGAGTGGTTCTATGCAGAGGATAAGGATGCTGAAAAATACCGAGAAGAATTGGAATGGAAAGAGGCCGCTCACTTAGCCAACAATACAAGAGTTGTTAAATGCTACGCTTTTGAATATCTTGAAGGCACGATATTGAACAGCCTGGACGAAAAGCTTAGAGAGCAGGGTATTGACATCGTTCCTCTTCCAAACAAGGACATTTTAAGAAGTGTCAACGATGATAAAGAAGACCAGAGCTTCGACAGAATAGTTGAATTGTTCCAAACCATTATCAACCTGATGAAGAGCAATGGATACAGCTTGGATGATATCAATCAACTTAATACTGGTGATAACTATTCGGAGGCCAACAAAGTTCTTCTGACACTTATGGCCCCTGTTTACAAGGCTTATGAATCATATATGATTAAAAATAACGAGATTGATTTTAACGATATGATTAACATGTCAACAAAATATATTCGTGAAGGCCTTTACAAAAATCCTTACAAATATGTTATCGTTGATGAATACCAAGATATCTCAAAATCCAGATACACTCTATTGAAAGCTCTTAGAGACACAAATGACTTTAAGTTATTATGCTTCGGCGATGACTGGCAGAGTATTTATAGATTCGCAGGTTCTGATATCAGCTATATCATGAACTTCGACAAGTATTGGGGCCCAACTGAAAGAAGTAAGATGGATACCACATACCGCTTCAACGAATCTATTAATGAAGTTACCAGCCAATTTATTATGACCAACCCTGCACAAATGCAGAAATATATTAAGTCAAACGACACATCCGAAGAATTCTCTGTGAGAGAAATCAATGGCCACACAGAATGGAATGCTGTCCTGATGATGGTTGAAAAGATTAAAGAACTACCAGAAAACAGCTCTGTCTTCTTAATTGGCAGATATTCACGCGACGTTTATATCTTGAACTCATCTGAGGACGTGAAATGTACACCAAGAGAAGGCTCTGAAACAGTTGATATTGCAATTGCTGATAGACCTGACTTAAAGGTTCAATTCCACACAGTACACGGTGTTAAAGGTTTGCAAGCAGATTACGTATTTGTGCTTAACAACAAGAGCACAAAAATGGGTTTCCCGAGTAAAATCCAAGACGCTCAGATTTTACAATTGCTTGTTGATGAACATGATGACCATCCATTTGCAGAGGAAAGACGACTGTATTATGTTGCCATGACTCGTGCAAAAGAAAAGGTCTTCTTGATTACAGTTAAGGGTAAAGAGTCACAATTCGCTACCGATATTACATCCAGACATAAGAATCTCATCAAAGACGTTTCTTTGCTGTGTCCTAAGTGCGGTGGCATTCTTATTAGAAGAAAAGGTCCTTACAGCGACTTCTATGGTTGCTCCAACTACAAGGCCCTTGGATGCGCCTACAAGCGTGTATTGAAGAAGCATGATGCGGAGGGACAGAAAGTCGACAAAACGTCTCCTGCGGCATCTACGAAGGCCTCAGAGGGTATTAAGGTAGTTCCTGTTAAGGTTAAACAAAAACCACAACAAAATGATGAGGTCGCAAAGCCAATTGATGATGTTGATGACATCAGATTCGATGAGAGCGATGTTGTTACACCTGATGAGATTAAGGAAACAAAACACATCGTCGAAGAAGCAGCAGCTCCAATTACATCAACCCCAATCGTTGTTGAACCAATAACAGCAGAGCCTGTCTCTGCGGACCCAGTTGTAGCTGACCCAATTGTTCCTGACGAAGTTGTGTCAGACGATGAGTTTGATAAGGAATTGGATTCTATTGTTGATGAAGACATTATTAACAAGCCTTCATTCATAGACCCTGATTTCGAAGAGCCTGTTATTGAAGAACCAGTTATCAATGAGGATGATATTCCAGACGAGGTGATAAGTGAAAACGAGGAAGATGAAGAAGAATCTGATGATTCTGTTACTGTCGTTGACGATGACTTTGGTTGGGATGATTTAGAAGAAGATGAAGAAACTATATCTAAATATTCTTCTGATATTGATGACGGAGACTTATTCTAAACAACAAATAATCCCAGGTCTAAAGACCTGGGTTATTTTAATTGTGCTCGTTTGCAGCAGCTGTATACTCAACCTTTGTACCGCCTTGCCAGTTGTTTTCAGTTGCAAATGCTGTTGGAATAATTGACAGCAGCATAACAGCAGCCAGGGCAAGACTGAGAATCTTTTTCACAAAAAATACCTCTCTTTTCAGTTTTTACTGGTAGATTGATAACAGTGTCAAGCAATCGGCGCGCTCTCTCAACCAGCTTTATATTTAATTTAGAACAATTCAATAGTTCCACAGATAAACAAAGAAAGATATAAAAAGATTCTCACAAAAAAATACCCGCAGCTAAGTGAACAGCTGCGGGCATAATCTTATGGGAGTTTATTTCCCATTTCTATTTCAATTAGTCTATCCAGCTCACTTCTATTGTGGATTACCCGAATATCATTAAGACCAATGTCGTAGCTCATGTGTCTATCGAACAGGTCTTCTGAGAATAGATATCTATGGTTCATCTCTTCCTTGTGAATGAGCTTATAATAGATGCATTGAGAAATTGGTAACACACTTGCTAAGAAAATGATTACGGCAATGATGCCGATTAAATATAAAATTGCTTGCATAATGAATACCTCTCTTCTCCATTAATTCTAAAAACAATATAGTCGAAAAAGATAAAAGAAGATGGGTAAATGTAACAAGAGCCTCACAAAAAGTGAGGCTCGTTTTTAGTGATGATGTCTATGTCCATGTGAGTGGTTGTGCCCGTGGTGATGGTGATGATGAGCATGACCACAACCACATTTCTTTTGATTATTGATAGCACACTCTTTTTCTGAACATCTATCCTTACTGGTTTCGATTTCAATAGTCACATGTTGTACGCCATGTTCTTTGAACTCTTCCCTAATAAATCTCTTTATATTCTGAATGTCATCGTCGGCAACAACATGAACCGTGGCGCAATTTACATTACCATCAAGAGTCCATACATGAAGATGGTGAACATCTTGAACCCCGCCAATGGATTTTATGTGTTCAGCGATTTCTTTAACATCTGTATCAACAGGAGACTTCTCCAAAAACACATCAACAGAATCCTTCACATTCTTAAATGCGTTAATCAAAATGAAAACACCAATTCCAATAGACATGATGGAGTCTATGATTGCGAAATTGGTAAACTTCATTACTAGCGAGCCAACCAAAACAACAATCCAGCCTAATACATCTTCGAGCATATGTAGATTGACAGCTTTTTGATTTAGAGAGTCTCCATCTCTTGTAATAAACGCTGCGATAAAGTTAACAGCGACGCCAATAATAGCAAAGATTAGCATGCCATCATAATTGATTTCTTTCGGAACAAAGATTCTGTATGTAGAATTGGCTATAACAAATAAAGAGCCACATACAAGCACGACGGAAGTTATCAATGCGCCGAGAATTGAATATCGTAGATACCCATACGTAAAGTTTGAGTCGGGCTTTTTCTTACTCTTACTTTCCAAATAGCATGAGACACCAATGCTAATAGCATCTCCTAGGTCATGAACAGCGTCAGACATAATAGCGACACTGTTTGTGAAAATGCCACCGACAAATTCGAAAATTGAGAAAGCAAGATTTAGGAAGAAGGCGAATAGCATTTTCTTCATAAGAAACTCCTTACTTCACTTCTTCAACAGGCAGAAGTGCATATTCAACACCATCGATAACTGTGGTGTTTTTATCTGTAGGAATTAGCATGAACTCGGAACCGTTAATAGTGGTTGTCTCATACTTGCGAGCGGCCTTCTTCTCTTTGTAATATTCCAATTCCTTTTCCTTGTTGCTCAATGCTGTTGCGATAATCTTCTTTTCTGCGCGTACCTCGCCAATTTTCAAATTGCCAGATGCAACAAGAACCTGAGCATCTGTCTTCTCATCTTCGAAGATTTCACAAATTGCCTCAATAACATCATCTTTCTTATCCTCAGGAATAGCGCTGTCATCAATCAAATCCTGGATGACCGCGTCCTTAACTCGAAGAATTGCAGTCTCACCGTGTTCTGCTTTATGAGAGTCAATCATTTGCTGCAGAGCAAATTCTGTATCGATAATGATATTTGCAACCTCTTCATCAGGCATATCAGAGAGCTTCTCACAAAGAACCTCATTAAATCTAGACTTTTTCTGAGTAGAAGTCATGGTGTAATCACAACCAAGAACTTCATCTAGGACTTCTGCATGAGGCGCCTTTGCATTCTTTGTGTAGAAAAGCACAGAATGAATGTCAGTACTTCTGTCATTGAACTCGGGAAACATGAATCCAGTCTCAGGAGGCTGCACAACCCAGTTTCTGGAAGTGATTGCGAGACCCGTATCCTGGTCAATGTAACCGAGGGCAGGGGATGTTAATTCAACAGGGCAAACTGCACAGAGAATATAATGGAACACTTCCTCAGAATCGTCCAACTTTTGCTTATCCTTGGTCTTAACAGGTACGTCATACTTATCAAAGAATAGGGTGATTAAATAGTGATTTGCATGGATATAAGACGCGATAATCTTATCATACATCGCGTTGAGCATATCCTCATCATTCGCCTCAGATGCTCTTAAAGCATACAGAGACGCCTGTGCGCCGCCTTCAAGCTCTTCCGTATTGGGGAACTCGATATTGAGTAGATTGTTGCCAATCTTACCAGAAAGTGCCTTTGAAGCGATTTCCAGGTACTTAAACATTTCCTCTTCTGGGAGATTCAAAAACTGTCGATTAAAGGTATATACCTTCTCTTTCTTTTCGTTGACGTAGCAACCTGCGACTCTATAAAAAGACGCACGGTCCTTTCTAAATCTCTTCTTTAACTCCAAAACTTCCGCATTAATCACGATAAAAGTCTCCTTTTTCACTAAAATTAATTGTCTTTCTATAATATAGCACTTTTAGAGTTTATCTAAAGGGCGACATTGAAAAACACGCGACTATGTACAGCCGCGTGTTTGCTTCATTCACTCTTAACTTCCAGGTCAGCCTCTGTTACCTCTCTATCAATAGGCGTTACGTACAGTGTATAAATATAGCGAACATGTCCCTTGTAAATGACTTTACTCCAACCATGCTGGCTAATACCAATACGAACCATTTCTACTCCATTCGGCAGGGCTGCAATCTTTCTGGAATTAATACTGCCGCTTTCTCTCAGATTAGCACTCTCCGTCAGCTTAACAAATTCCTGTACCTCTTGATACTTAGGAGACTTAGTGGGAGCAACCCAATAAGTAGTTACATAGAGAATTTCATCATTATAAAGGACCTGACTCCAACCATTAGAGCCAATGCCAACTCTTGTAATTGTCTTACCGTGGCTCAGGATAACGACTTCCTTGCCGCTCATCTTCGGAGCTCTGCGCAGCCATACATTACCTTCTGCTCGAACCTCTTCATTTACAATCAGATAAACACCATCTTCGGAGTACTGAGGTTCAGTCGTTTCCTCTGGAACTGTTTCCTCTTCAACGTCCTGAGGAATATTTTCAATTTCGTCCTCGGGTGTAATAGGCTCTCCATCGGGAATTTCAACGTTCATTGTGAGAACTTCGGGTTGAACATAACCATAAGTATCTCCGATTTTAATCTTACACCAGTTACCTTCCTTGTAATTAATAGCATAAACTCTTGTATTGGTGTCCACTTTACAGATAACTCCACTATCAACATTAGGCGCCTTATATACATTGATAACAGAACGAGTGTACATAATTTCAGCACCCTCATCGATAGGTTCAGTGTTTTCCATATTTTCATTTACCTGAACATCTTCAAGTGTGGCCTTATTCGCTTCCTCCTGCGCCATAGCCTCTCTCTTAGCATTAGTTTCAAGTACAATGGTGATACCAATCAGACTAATGAGAAGAACAGAGCAGATAATCAGCATAATAATCATATTCTTCCTTGACATAATTCCTAAACTCCTTCATCTATTTCAAAATATTATTACGCAATTAATTGATTGCAATTTAATTATAGCAAATTGATAAAGTGGTAAAGGGGTAAAATGTTATAAAAAGTGTATATTTATAACATTTATAACATATTTATAACATTTGACAAATATGACACGGCCGAGGCACGTATATTTTGTACTTGTTTGTGTACTTCTCACAACAAAAAAAGAGACCCCGAGGGTCTCTTAAATCAGTTGCTATTATTTTGAACTAAAAGCGTTGCGGAATGTTCGCCTTCCTGTGAGTCCTGTGTAAAATACAGTTCTGCGATGATATTCTTACCTTCTATTTCCTTTTTCCAGCTATCTGTATTAAAGTTATCACCACATAAAACAGAATCAGGTTTTCCTAGCTTCTTTTCCACATCAGACATTGAAGTTCTAATGTCCACTGTACTGATAATCACAGTGTCTTCATCTGACAAATTAGATTCTTTGACGTGAATTTGAACCACTTGGGTTTCTCCGAGAGATATACCGTCTGTACCGCTATTTTCAATCAGCATTTGTAGAGGAACTCCTCTAAATTCGACATCTATCATTTTTTTGAACTCAGGCATCGCAATTGATGTCGCGTCTAAGTCTCCAATATCGACTCCTTCTGCAATCATATCGTTTAATTTTAAGCCAATGTATAAAGATTCACCATTGACAACAATATTATCAAATGTTGCAGCTTCATTCGGAGTATAAGTAGCACCAGTTGTTCTTGTTGCATCAGGCGCCTCTACCTTCGGAGAAATACATGCTGAAATCGTAATGGCGAGCGCTATACCTAATAGAACAGAAATACATATTCTAACGATTTTCATTTTCATAAAAAAACTCCTTCCTTACCAAAGAACATCAACGTAAGAGACTGACCTGCCTCTCCACAACATATCCGTTAAGAAGTATTTGTTATTTGATGTGTCATTCCAACAAACATCTATATAATATGATTCTCCACCAATCTTTACTCTGTTCCAAGCATGGCATGATGGGCAAGATGATGTCGAGATATCGGCCGAACTGGTGCATCCGACAACATATTGACATTGCATGTTTGCGTTTTCACACATATATTTAAATAGTTTTGCGTATCCACAGCATTGAGCCAAACCTAAGGAGTATGCCTCTTCTGCTGTTGTGTATCCTATGCTGTATTGAACGTGTCCAATAATCCAGTTGTTTATTTTAGAAACAGCCTCTTTCTCTGACATTCCATCATACAATCCAGCCTGGACATTTGCATTGTAGAACATTTCGCCTTGTTGCAGAATTTTTGATGCTGCGATGTCAACTCTTAACAAACCTGCTCCTTCTTCGAAAGCGCCAGTTACAAACGAGTCTATAACAATTGAAACTTTTCCACGTAGAACATTTTTCTCAAATATATCTTCAAACTTCTTATATTTATCTCTTTCCACCTGATAACTATTTTCGTTAAAAGGTTCGTCTGAGAAAAACAGGTAGCACATTTCCTCATCATTTAAAATTGCATTATAAAGCTTAATGGCATGTTCGTAATACTCGCCAAAATCTTCTTCTTTGGGAGCTATCATATCGTCTTTTGACAATGGTCTATTAAGTGAAATTCCTTTACCATTAGGAATGGTTTTAATAGGAATTGAGCGAGTTGCTACATATCCACATCTGGTACAGTTTGATTGTTTTGAGCCTTCATACTGAGTTGTCGGTTCTTTGATTACAGTCCATTGCTCAAAATTATGGCCGACTGCGCTGATTGGTTCCTCATATTGATGATGACACCTTTTACAAGTAAACACTTTTGCACCGTCTTCGTCACATGTTGGGTCCTCAATTGTTTCTTCATATGAGTGTCCAAGTTTCGTATCTGTAATCTCAACAGTGTCTTTTGTTCCACATGCATAATCACAAACAGAGGACTTTGTGCCATTCTTTTCACAAGTGGCATTATTGTCATCTAAGTAATCTGTGAACTTATGAGCCACAACATCTCCGTTGACCAATCCACAAAGTTTGCACGTTTCTGCATCTAAACATGTTGCAGGCTCAAACTCATGAATGCAAGGCGGTGCGGTCTCTGGCAGAGTATCAACACTCGGCGCCTGTGTTTCTGGAATTGTTTCTTCTGATTGTTTGTCTCCGCAGCCAACCATAAAAAACGTCAACGTGAGCAACGCTAAAGATATTAATAAAAACTTTTTAAACATAAAGCCCTCTCTGTTACTATTTGTCATTATTTATAATAGAACATTTGAAGTTTGAACAAATTGTCAAGATTGGAAAACCGTTGGTATTGCACATATTTTGGCATTTATACTTACCAATAAATCATCAAAACGATTGAAAAGATAACAACCTTTATTTATCATTTTTTTGTTAAGAAAACAGGTCCCCAAGTCATATTGACCTGGGGACTAACTTTTGTTGATTTAATCACTTAAACACAAGGAAGTCAACAACACTTCTTTGGCCGTTCTTTGCAGCGTTCAAGACACTACCATTGAAATACATGGTGGAAGAACCACCACCGTCAAGAGGAACACCCAATGTGCAACCCTTGCTCTGCAGGTAAGCTCCACATTCATATGCGTTTAATCCAGCAGACTTGCCATCATTATAACGACCGTCGGAAACGCACATCCAAATGTCGCCAGCCGCGCCATTCGTACCAATAAATGTACGCTGTGCTCTGCTGGAAGAATTGGGGTCACCAATAATCTTACCATTCTGCAAGAAGTTAGGGCCAAACTGGAAGGTGTCTGTTACGAGGCCCTCTGCAACCAACTCACTTAACATTCTACCGCTATGGCCAAATGTCAATTTACCAGTGTTGCTATTGTATACACCTTCTGGATATGCCTTCTTGTCGTTGCAAACAACGCCTCGTCTTGCAATTGCATATCCGCCAGCACCATTGCCAGGGACTGCATAGTCTCCGTTGATGGCCAGGATTGCACCAACACGCTTTGCTGCATGTGATGTAGTTTCGCCACCACTATTGTACTTACCATTAGCACACTCCATCCAGAGTCTATCGTAATCTGAGAATGTTACGTGCGCTGCATAAACGTATGCATTCTTGTACCATTCCTTATAAATGATAATTGTACATGTTCCATCAGAATATCCCTTGGGGAATTCATGAGATGCGAGCTTAGGCTTCTCATTATCCTTATATGAATGGCCACAAACCTTACACTTATGCAGGTCATATCCAGCCCAACCAGTTGTAGCTTCAACAGAAGTTGTCTTGTAATCATGTCCAATTTCCGCTACTTCGTTGTCGTTATATGTATCCTTACAACGCTTACAAACGTGCTTTGTGTATCCCTTTTCAGAACATGTTGGCTTCACAACTGTTTCTGTATAATCATGTCCCAATGCGTCAGTGTATGTGTCTATCTTTTTGTCAGAGCAAATCTTACAAACATGAGTTGTGTAGCCCTTTTCTGTACAAGTTGGCTTTGTTACAGTGTCTTTATAGGAACAATCATGAGGAACTTTTGGAGTGATATTGGTCTTAATTTCATGACCACAAGTCTTGCACTTTTCTAAGTCATAGCCTTCGGAAGTATAAGTAGGAGCAATTGTTTTCTTTTCAGAATAATCGTGGCCTAGTGGGTCGATATAATCCTTTTTGCCACCAACACGACCGCACTTGCAGCTCATCTCGGTATAGCCCTTTGCTGTGCATGTTGCGGCAATTTTCTTTTCAATGCTGTATGTGTGAACTTCGCCCTCAACAAACAAGCACTCTTCCTTTGGACAGTATCTGGTATGATGAGTAGCATCTTTATTTTCCCACTCAGTCAGCTCATGTCCTGTTGCGCTTCCTTCATCGGCAACTGTCTTGGCTTTGTTGCAAACTGTACAATTTGCTGTTTTGGTTCCATCTTTCTCACAAGTTGCATTCCCATCACTCTTGTAGCTTCCATAGGAATGAGCAATCATTTCGGTCTCATTTACCTTTTTCTCAGCCTTACACATTGAGCATTGCTGAGTAGTATAACCCTTTGACGTGCAGGTTGGCTTCACAGTCTTGACGTCTGAGAACTTATGAGCAATCTTGTCTGTTTCATTATCCTTGTATACATCTCCACAAGAACACTTATGTTCAGTGTATCCTTTTTCTGTACAGGTTGGGGCTACAACCTTTTCTTTATAAGAGTGAGGGAGCTTGTCGATAAAATTATCCTTATATGACTTTCCACACAGTTTACACTTATATGTTGTATAACCTTGACTAGTACAAGTTGGGCTTGTTTTAGTTTCGCCATATGAGTGTTTGTGAGGAATCTCATCTGTGTAATTATCCTTGTATGATACAGAACATATCTTACAAGTATATTCATCATATCCCTCAGATGTGTATGTTGGCTTAATAGTTTTCTTTTCGTATTGGTGACCAGTTGCTTTCTTTGTTTCTTCTTCCTTTACGTCGCCACATTCGCATGTGTATTTAGTCTTTTCAGGAAGTTCACAATTAGCCACCTGCACAACTTCCTCAGTATACACATGTTCGTGAGGAGGTTCTGTTGGGGCTTCGGTAGGAGCCTCGGTTGGTGTCTCAGTTGGAGCTTCTGTTGGCTGAGTTGTAGGCTCTGTTGTTGGGTCTACATTGACAGTTGGTTCTGTTTGCACGGCATCGTCTGGCTTGCATTCAGTCGACGGAACCGCACATGCAGTGGCGATAATGATTACAATCAAAGCCAACAGCGCAATTAACCACTTTGTTCTACTGCGATTCTTGTTATTTTCCATAAGAATTCCCTTTCTTACTTGTGTCTCGATATCCTACTCGAGACTGACCTCATTTAAAATATGCAAAGTCTACGACAGCACGCTCATTGCCAGCAACAGCGTTAAGAACCTTGCCATTGAAATACATTGTTGATGAACCACCGCCATCTAAATGTATGCCAAATGTACAGCCAAGCTCTTTTAAGTACTGAGCACCTTCGTAGAACGTTAAGCCTGCTGATTCTCCGTCATTATAACGGCCGTCCGAAACGACTATCCACAAATCACCAGGATTCCCATTGGTTCCCATTAAAGTCCTCTGCGCACGAGCTCCACCACTGCTGCCTTGAAGTCTTCCGTTAACCAAACTTGGAGGTCCAAAACAGAATGTGTCGGTTACTTTTCCGCTTTCAACTAACTTGGAGACATTGTGACCAACTATACCTGATGCTCCGCCAGGACTCCATGCGCAAGAGAAGAGGCCTGTGTTGTCGCTATAAACACCAGGAAGATTCATCGTTCTTCCCCAGCCATTACAGATTTTACCATCTCTAACGACTGTATAGCCTAGGTATGGCGCTGAATAGCATCCATTTACTGCGAATATAGCTCCAAGTCTTTCTGCTGCATGTGATGTGGTTTCGTAGCCATTGCCGTATTTGCCATTGGCGCAATTTGTGCCAAAACGAGCATAATCAGTAAATTCGAGATGGGCAGTATAACACCAAGCTTTTTTATACCATTCTCTTGTAATTGTAATTTTACAAGTTTCGTCTTCGTAGACAATCGGATAAATAGCTTCTTTAAGAGATTCTGTTTTAATGTACACCTCTTGGTCGTTATACAAAACCTTGCTCCAGCCATTGTCACCTACTGAAATTTGCTTAATTGGTTCGGCCCATTTTAACTCTTGGACGATTGACGAATCATCTTTGAAATCGGAAAGGATTGTTGCTCCATTGAAATCGCCGATAACCAAATCCTCTTTCTCTGGCTCTGTCCAAATAACTGGCTTTTCATGAGATAAACAATCAGATGGTACATAATACTGAATTCCATCGACCAGGATTTTACTCATACCATTATTATTTGTTGCAACCCTTTCGACCAATGTCTGAATAGTGACATTCTTTTTAGTCTCATTGCTTTTGTTTACAGATACGATTTCAAGCATCTCAGGAACGATATACATCTGTTCATTAACATCAACAAATGACGTCGGCTCTTCTTCCATTATTCCAATCGTTTTAACATACGCCTTTTCTCCATGATAAACAATCTGGGCCCATCCAGATGTTGTGTTGTACAACATGTCGATAGCATCTCCATCATGAAGTTCACCAATTAATAATGAACCAGACTGATTGGTTAAATAAACCTTTTCGTTCTTTACAAGGACAAATGTTTGTTCATTCTTACCATATAAGTCTTCGTATCCAATATCAATGACATTCTGGGTTTTGTAAATATTAATTTTTTCATGCATTTTGCAGTATGTGTATCTACCACCTACTGCTGCTAGTGCAAATGTTGAAAGTGCTGCCAAAATCAAAATAACCTTTTTACTCTTTTTTGACATAAAATTACACCACAATTACTTGAAGTAGACGAAGTCTACAACAGCTCTTTGATTTCCTTTCGCTGAGTTTAAAACTTTTCCATTAAAATACATTGTTGAAGAGCCACCGCCATCAAGCATGACTCCATAATTGCATCCTAGGTCTAAAATTACCTTGGCGCATTGATACTTTGTTAGTCCAGGAGAAACGCCATCAGCATATCGTCCTTCCGAGACGACAATATAAATTTCGCCAGGATTTCCAGTTGTTGCCATAAATGTTCTCTGAGCTTTGTCGTTGTTGTTTGGATTTGCAACATTAGCTCCATTTTTGACAAGTGTTGAGTTCCAGAACTTAAATGTATCGGTTACCAATCCTTCTTCTAAAGCAACCGACGCCATCTTTCCACTTAAACCTAATTGGCCAGCGTTTGCCAACTTACCTGTTGCCGCATTATAAATTGCTAAGTCTTCGTGGATTCCCTTGTCTAAGAAAACCTTTCCGCTTCTAACGATAGCGTATGCATCTGACAACTCTCCCCAGTTATAAGGACCGTTTACACAGAAGATTGCGCCAAGCCTTTTTGCAGCAGCGGATGTGGTCTCATAAGACCCACGCTTATTTTTAGCAATTGCTGAGCCAAATCTATCATAATCTGTGAATTTCAGGTGCGCCACATAACACCACGACTTATAAAATTGCTTCTTTTCAATCGTGATGGTACACGTTGCATCTGAATAGGTGAGTGGGTAGTTGGTCGAAACTGGTTTAGTTTTAGACAAATAGTCTGAGTGGATATACATTTCTTGGTCATTGTAGATAACTTTTGACCATCCATTATCTCCAATACCAATCCTTGTAATACTGTCTCCCTCTTTGAGTTGTCCAACTTTTTCGTAATCTGTTGATGGGCCTTTTCTGATATTGACCGTGGACTTTGCGTAAACGGTTTCGTTTACCTCGGTGTATGTGATAACCTTATCAACATAATTATCTTTGTATGTATCCCCGCACAAAGAACACTTATGTATGTCGTACCCTTTTTTATCTTTGGTTGGGGCTATTGTTTCGACTGTATACTCATGCGTCAGTTTATCTACATAATTTTCCTTGTAAGAGTCTTTACAACTTTCGCATTTATACAAGTCGTATCCCTTGTTGCCACAAGTAGGAGCTACTACAGTTTTTACATAATTATGTTTATGAGGTGGTTTTGTAGGTTTTGGCTCCGTTGGTTTAGGCTCAGTTGGGGGAGGTGTAGTTGGTTTTGGCTCACTAGGAGCTGGTTCTGTTTCTACGGGTGTTGTAGGAGTTGTTGGCAATATCTCCTCAACATCATTGGTTGTTTCTTTGTCGCCGTTGTTTTCTGACGACTCATTGTTTTCTTGTGTTACTTCGTCTTCAATAGGTTCAGTTCTATCCTCTTCAACAGAAGCTCCAGGGATTGTCTCATCCTTGTGCTGTTCCGTTGTCTCAGGAATAACTGTCTCTATATCATCAGACGGCGGGTTTGGCTGTGTCGTTGCTGGTGAAAACTTGCACGCAGCAAAAACAAGAGCAAACATGGCGGATAGGCATATGATAGTTAGTAGCTTCTTTTTCATACTTACCTCCAGTTGCTACAACACAAGCCTCCAATAAATGGAGGCTTGCGCTATTAAATTTATGTCATTTAAAGTAAAGAAAATCAACAACAGCTCGCTGTCCACCACTTGCTGCGTTTAACACTTTACCATTA
>JAEIGA010005176.1_pt1 | contig 20019 bp, 22 predicted proteins | sample 9270691 | NCBI WGS metagenome assembly JAEIGA01 (sample SAMN17057246, study PRJNA624740) | gut metagenome | biome: biome; isolation source: fecal sample | host: Bos grunniens | place: China: Xizang | collected 2019 | reverse complement strand
TTCATTTGCAATATTGTTGCTTCATGTTGCTCAAATTTTGTATATTGTCTTGGCATACAATTACCCCCTTGATATGGTATCTTAATTCTACCACATCAAGGGGGCTTTTGTCTATTGTCCGTTTTTAACGGACTTGTTCAGCCCCGACGGCTTTTGTCTTTATCTGTTTAGGAGGAGCACTTTATGGAATCTAGGCAATACTTAAAACGGTTTATGATTTTTTGGGTAATATTCGTCATCCTTCTCTTGGTAATCAAAGCTTACTTTTTCGATCTGGTATTCATTGTAGGCACCTCTATGGAGCCCGCTTATCATTCGCATCAATTAGTTATAACGAATAGGATATCCCCTACCTACGAGCGTTTTTCGGTCGTGATTGCCCGATCCAACGGCGGCAATATAATAAAACGGATAATAGGACTTCCCGGTGAGACCGTACAAATAAAAAATGGCGCCGTATATATCAATGGTAATGAACTCCAAGATGTAACGAATGATCATATTGAGTTTGCTGGCACGGTAGCAAAACCTCTGAAATTAGGACCTGAGGAATATTTTCTGCTGGGAGATAACCGAAATAACAGTTGCGATAGCCGAGATGAAAGTATAGGGATAGTAACAAAGGCCGAATTGATAGGATCGGTTATAGCATAATAGAAATGGAAAAATAATTATACCCTTTTGATAAAAGATGATTTTAGAGCATGACAAGTTGCGTCATGCTCTTTTTTCATTTTCTTCCCTTCCTATTTACGCGCGCAAATAATGCTCTGCAACAACGGTTTCCCTATTATGCCCTAACGCCATAGAAGCCTCGAAGAGTGCCTTTCTATCATATACGACACCCTTAAGATCGCTTCGACAAGAATACACGCTTGACACGTCTCGGTATCCTCGCTTCATCTTTATTTTCCCGTCTTCTTTTGTGTAAAGTTCCTTGAACATCCCGATATTTTTTCTTCCGGTCTTTGTTACGTAAGAATTGATCACTTTGTTTTTATATATGATCAATCTTTCATTTTTGAACTCATCTACTTCCCTCTTGTGCATATTATAAATCCTTGTAGCATATACCGCACGGTATGAATGTATATCTGCGTTTTCATTCGGCTTCGGAAAAATTTTATTTTTTCCAGCCTCTTCGCAAAGCTTTTTCACGATTTCTATCTCTTCGTCGCTACCTATAATAGGTGATATTCTATATCTTCCGCCTTTTGTTGCCCTCTTAATATCGAGGCATAATCTCCCTTCGTGGATAATTAGATCTGTACCTCGAATTTGAGAAAGCTCTGCTCGGCGCAATCCAGTGCACTTACAAAAGGTAATCATAGTATTGTTTTCAGAAATGCTAAAATGCTTGTCCCTTGCAGCATCTCCTCGGCTTCTGGTTATGTTTTCTCTTTTCCTTGCGGGAGTAATAACATTAAAATCGGTAGTCTTGCAACCGTACAACTTAGCAAGAGCGGATAACTGCAGCTTAACAGTGTATGCAGACAGACCTCTCTCCATATTGTTTTTTATCCACTTCTCGGCTAAAGCACGGCATTCTTCCAGCGTTCTCGGTTTATGCCCAAATAATGAACGAGTATCCTGATCTTTGCACCATTTTACAAAATAGCAGGCGTGTTTAAGATAACTGCGATAAGTATCCCACGAAAATATGTAATTTGTATGTGTACCGCTTAGCTTCGCAATATGCTTACTTTGACCTATCGCGAGTTTTGCATCAAGGCACTCTTTAACTTGTTGCACGAGCGACATTTCAGCATGATTCCTTCCCATGATATCCTCCCTAGTTTATTTTGTTAAAGTTAAACATCCCCACCTGATAGTGCGCGGTAGGACCGCTTGTTCAGGGCATTTATTTCACCCTTTGTTGCATAATATTTTAATTATGCCTCATAAGCAGACAGCGTCTGCTTTAGAGATAGCCGTTTACTCGTTCATTTTCATTCTCGAGTAACCGTCAATCCCTATTCTTTTCACTACTCCTTTCTTGTATATCTTTCATTGTTATTATGAAAGATATATTGGCACCATAAACTTCAAAACAGACAAAGAGGTGAGCTAATGCTCACCTCTTCGCTTTTTAGTTAGATGTCGAATAAGGAAGTAACACCTCATCCAAATATATTTCGCCATTTGTACCTACATGTATTTCAGCCAGTTCATCAAAATCTGCAGAAGCAGAAAGAGTACTACAAATGGATTCTATTTGTTTATTTAATCGCTCTATAAATTTGTTGCAGCACATAATTTTCCTTTATCCTTTCCCAACATAATAGCTCTTTTATTGTAACATAAACTAACGTTTATGTCAATATTCGTATCTTTACTTTGCTCTAATATTTGTTCTTCAATTATTCATTTCATTGTAACTCTTCAAGAATCTTTCTATGACCATTAAGTGCGTTTTATCTGTTTCGATCTTTCTTTTTCCTTTGTACATACTGCGATAATGCTCCATAAAAGTATTCCCGAGATTTCTGGTAGACTCAAAATCCAAAGAAGAAAAATAGACCTCGTTCCAGAGATAAGCAAGCCCGAGTTTTTCCAAATCACGTAAGCCTTCCGGAACTTCACCGTTTTTATAGATGTCTATTGATCTGGGGATTGCTTGGATAAACAGAAGAAAGGAGACGTCGCATAGCTTTAATTTGGAACAATAATATTGAATATCCTCTTCACTTAGGTGCTTGGAATTAAATAATTTTTTATTGATCTTATTATCGGATGCCAAAATATGATAATCATGTAAAACTTTGAATATCGCTTGCAACTCATCGTCCGTCAACCCGAACTCTTTTTGAAATTCGGTTTGGTCGATAACATCTCTCTTGCCTAAATAACTAAGCATTTCTTCTGACACATATTCGTCTATTGCAAAAGATAACATTGTAATCTCCTTATCTTAATCGTCTCTGTCTTTCTTTTTGGGTAGTTCGATATATGCAACCTTAACATCGGGATGCGCCTCTAACCATTCTCGCTGGCGAGCCAACCTTTTTCGATATTCTTCGAGCCCTGCATTCTCTTTATAATTCGTTTTTGATTCTGCATTATTCTTCTTGATATCTTTCTTTTCCATAATTATCTCCTTGAATAATATTCTTTTATTGCTTCTTCGATAATGTCCGCAATTATCTTCATTCCGTCCTCATCCGGGTGCAATCCATCCACAGTGTTCATATAGTAAAAATCGTTATTTAACTTACTATGGTAAAAATCCGCAACAAAGAAATTATCACCTGCATTTATAACAGCAGAGTTAATTGATTTGTTAAACTCTTCTGTTCTTTCCTTTAAATACCCTCTATCGGGCAAATTAACGCAACACACGTTGGCTTCCGGATACTTCGCTTTGAGGGTGTTCGAAGTTTTTTCGTAATCGGCAAAAAACACAGCGGTATCAACTCCGCGTCCGAGGTCATTAATTCCCATGAAGATAATGATGATATCCGGACTTGTTCCGTCGTTTCTCGATAGATGTTCAACTCGATTCACTCCCGAGCTATAATCATCTACACCGGAAAGATTGCCTCCCGACCATGAATTGTTGACACATAGGGTTAGGTTCAAATCCTTGATAATACGCATCCAATACATTTTATCAAGAGGAAAGTCCTCCGAATAGAAGTATGGGTTTGCGCCAATAGTGGAATTTGCAAAAATGTCGTTTGATATTCCTTTATATGTTGAAATACTATCTCCAAGTATAGAAAGCATCTTTCCTGTTAACATAGTTTCCTCCCTTATTAGTCATTACCATTTACTTTTAAAAATCGCTGTTTTGAAGATAATAGCTTGTCCGCTATACTCTCTATGCGTTCCGTATGAGAGGAGCCTTTGACATCGTCCCATGCAAAAATTATCATTTGAGAGTCTTTGACAACACGATATGTCTCCGCCAGTTCGTTGAAATAAGCATTAACCTCATCCACTAAAACTGTAGTTTTATAGTCTCTTTTGAAATGCCATCCTGTATCAATATCGACTGTAATATATGCTTGAACTTCTTCATTTTTTCGATATATTCGGTCATAATGATGGAACCAATAATATGCATCATCATTATAATACCATATCCTTGATTCATTGTCAAATAACATTTCCGAAAAATGATATTCAGTTTGGTTAAACATGTTTCCGTAGTTATACTTGCCAAACACCACTGGGATATTATTTTCGTCAAGGTACACTTCCCATGCCCCATATATGGTGCCGCCTTCAGCTAACGAGTGAACCATAATTCCTTCTATATTTTCAACAACTACGCCTCCGTACCATCCCGTATGAATCCTTCCACAAGGCTCACCGCTTAGTAAATCATAAAACGCGACAGTTGAGTTGAGGGCTGTTCCGCCATCATCATGCCATAGCCCAACTTCCGGGGCGCCATCAAAGTTCAAGTCAAAAAGCGCTACTCCGTCATTGTCTTCAGTGTGAGAAGATAGAAAGTTCAATAATGGGTCTCTCCACGCTTCTTTTTCAAAACTTGAGATATAGGTAACATCCTCAGCAAAGGAAAAAGAAGGCATACAAAAATCCTCAACTGCATATTGGCAGGTGTGCTCAATTAAAATATGCTCGAGGTCTTCGTTGTTACCACTATTTGCAGAGATATCTTCTTTTGGACGTTGCGGGCTGCATCCGGTCAATAAGCAGCAACACGCAATTATAAAAATTACAATCTTTTTCATTTCTTCTTTTTATCCTTTGCCAATCGTTTACCGATCTCTTCCCAACTTGTATTAGAATTTGCCTCTCTAATAAAGGTATCGCTAATCACCGAACAGTATTGAGCCTTTGCGCGATATGGACATATCCACGCTTGTCTGGGATGCTTTCTCCACCTGCGTTCCATGCAACACATGCAGGCAAAAATTCTGTTCTTCGGTCTCCATCTTCAAGTTTCATAAATAGTTTCCTTTATAACGCCAATCACATATAGTAATATTCCATGAAATAGTCATCTTCCGGAACACCATCCAAAACATCTGTTTCCAACTGAATATCAAAATGCGGTTCTCCGAAATTCTCATTCTTAAATAACCACGTAAGAGGCATGTATCCCGGAAGGTCAGTTGCTCCGATATAGGAACTGCCACTACACCAGACATACAATGTTCCGGAAAAAGGCAATTTCATATTGAAATCCAAATGCAACGCCAACGCACGTTGACGCAAGCTACCTTTCCACTGCTTTTCAAACAGTTTCATATATGTTTTAGCCTTGAGCTTGTTTTTGATAACCCCATATCCGTTATGATAACAACAGGCAATAGCATAGGATGCGATAGAAAGCCCTTTATCGGAAGCCTTTTGAAACCACACCAAAGCATCTTCTTGCCTGTCAGCCGTGCAAAAATGATGAAGATACAAGCCATATATCATCATAGCGATATCATTTCCGTTTTCCGCTGAATGTTTGAAACATTCTATTGCTTTCAGAAAATATTCTTTTTGTTTCTCCATATCGTGTTCACAATGCTCATTGTTATTGTAGAAGAAATAATGGTAGTCGTGTGTACCATACTTTTCCCCGATTTGGTTGTATGCAAGAGCCTTACGATACCATTGCAATGCTTTAAGAGAGCATTTGCAATCAACTGCATTAAGACGGTATGTTTTCATAATAGAAAACTGCTCGTCCCATTCGTAATTTACCGACGGTTTAAACATTATCCTCTCCTCCCGGTTCTTCATCATTTAGTACAACAACATTTATAAATCCTGTATGGGCTACACATTGATCCAGTGCAATAATTCCATCACTATAAAATGGTGAGAAATCAGCATCAGAATTCCATTCCGAGCCATTCCCGCCAAAGGTATAGTGTCCGTAAGATGTGTGCCAATGACCACATACAATGGTCTTATTCGGTTCAACAACATGGTGTTTACAGGCGATTTCCATCCCATTAAACCACCTTGCGCTGCGCCAAGATTCAACATCGGCTTCACGCCAATCTGGATCATAGCTATATTTCATATAAGGTTTATAACCTTCGGTAGTACACGGAATCCATCCGTGAGTAAAGATGTAATTTGCTGTTTCGTAATAATCAACGCAAACGGGCAACAATCGCTTGTAAAAAGCCGAATTCATCACTCGGCGAATCAACTCATTCGGATTATTATAAGCTTCAACTTCGCTCATCTTGCTGAATTGGAGTAAAGAATCCCAAGTTTTATTCAAGTAATGATGAGACATACCACTTGCGATCTCATGCACACCGCCGCGTGCAATCTCTTGCAAACACTGAACCAACAATTCTTCGTGATTTCCGAGAATCAGAATAAGCCTATCTTTATCCATCAAATCGAGCATAAAATCAATCATCTGATTTGCCTCCCCACCTCTATCAAGGAGGTCTCCGCACACAATCAGTTTGTGTGGTTCTTTTTCATCAAAGAATCCTGCCTCTTGGAGTGCCTGATTCAAGCATGTATAATGGCCGTGTATATCAGATACAACATAATATTTCATTAAGTTATTCCTCCTATGTAATTCAGTTTTTAGAATACAACTGAGCCTTTAACGTTGCATACTCTTTGTCGCTACACAACTCAAACTCTTGACGAACGCGGTTGATAATTTTCAAGGTGGATTGAGGTGCATTGTTTTTAGTCCAATATGATTGCAACGTCTTGGCTATCTCCACAGCTCTTTCGCGTGAAAGCCTATAGTCAACAAGAATGATTCTCTCAATAAATGAAATCGTCACGGCTTCAAACATTTTTTCATCTGAATAACCGTAGGAATTAGGCATAGTTTTGATGATGAACGCCGACACCTTTGTATCAAGGTCATCGTCGGATGATACTTTAGAGTTTGTAAGCCAAGAGACCTTTTTGTTTAAAAAGTCATTAATTTTTTTTATAAATATGAGTACATCATAATCCAGTTCGTCATCATCTGTATCATCAAAACTTATGGGAATACAGAGCATGTTGTTAATACACTTCAAGGAATATTCATCCTCCAGTTTTTCGAGAATAGCTTGTGCCATATCATTAGATAAAATATCGGATGTATCCATGAGAGAAAGTATGTATTGATATGTAGCTGCTCTGTCAGTGAAAAACAACTCATGTTTGTCATCGTCATAATAAAAGCCGATTGTAAAGGGAGTTCCCGAAGGAAAGGTAATATTCATAAACAATGAAACTCCTCCATCCTTGTTACTGGTTCGAGATTCCATATACTTGGTTACCGCTTCTTTGGCTTTATTATAAGTAGTGATATCGTTTCCTTTTTTGAGTACCGAACATTCAAGATCGTCAAGCATTGAAAACAGATCGTCGTCCTCATCCTCGTCATCATCGTCATCAATATCATCAAACATCTCATCGAAATCGTCACATGCATCCACATCGAGAACAAACACTGAGTTGATAAGCTCTTCTTTAGAGATGATTTCAGATTCAATCATCTTTTTTGATGCTATTGGTCGATCCAAATCAATCATATACTGTCTCAACTGCCGGTAATCACAACGAAACTCATATACTCCGTGCTGAACCAATCGTATAATATATTCACGCAGAAGAGCAACAAGTACTCTTTCAATATCGCTTTTTGAGCATTTTCCAAGATCTTCGATCAATTCATCAACAGTAAAAACATACTGCTTATTATTGAATTTTTGCAACAATGCTCCGTAAATTTCATGGTCTTTTTTCATGTTAATTATCCTCCGTTTATAATTGATCTTGAAAACACTCTGTACAACAGGACTATGGTAATATAGCCCTGTATCGCTTCGCAACTGAATCACAGATGGTTGTTTATAATGGCCTTCAGTTCTTCTTCAGTAAGGCTGTTCTTTCGTAAAAGCTCATTTGCTACTTTTTCGACTGCCTCACGATAGTCTTGAATGAGTTTCTGAGCACGTTCATATTGTGTTGTCAAGATCTTATTTGCTTTTTCTTTTTGTTCTGACAGATTAGAATTTCCGCTTTGTTCGATGAATAGAAGAGAACCATCGTCAGACATACCATAATCACAGATCATTCTCATAGCGAGATTGGAAGCGGATCGAATGTCGCCGCTTGCTCCCGTTGTTAATTCTTGGCAAAACATAAGTTCAGATGCTCTGCCCGCGAGTAAAATAGAAATTCTGTCCAATAGATCCTTTTGTGTATAAAGTGTCTTGTTCTCATCTCCAGACTGCACAAAGCCACCGTAATTATTGCGAGAGATAATAGTGGTGTGAATGGTGGGATAGCCTAATACAGAAGATAGTACTGCGTGTCCCGCCTCGTGGTAGGCAATGCGCTCCATTGTCTTTTCATCAGGGTGCTTCTTTTCTTCACCATCATGAAATGATTCAAATGATTCAATAAGCGATTGGTTATTAAGGCCTAACTCCCCTGTTTCATCCTCATATCGACGAATAGAATTCTGGATAACGAGATTCAAATCTGCAAGACACCACGCCACCGCTCTTTTAGCGATTGAAGATATCTGTTCCGTTGTAACAGTATTGTTTGGGATTTTGCTCATTTCCATTTTGATATACGCCATTCGCTCATCACAAGAGGGTAAATCAACATAAATCTTGGTATCGAAGCGGCGAAGAAAGGCTTCGTCAAGCTTTGTGCTCCCCTTGGCAACGTCAAAGTTTGTGGCTGCAACTACGAAGACGGGAGCCTGATTTTGCGTGTTGAAACCATCAAGCTCCGACAAAAACGCATTTGTCAAATCTTGAGTAAAATGTTTCTCTGAGTATTCGCTCGAACGATCATGCGCGATTATATCGATTTCATCAATGAACACAACGCATGGAGCATATTTTCTTGCGGTTTGAAAAAGCTCACGAATACTCTGCACACCTTGACCTATATACCGTTGCAAAAATTCTGTGCCATTCTTTTGAATAAAAGGCATTTTGCAGTATGAAGCCAAGGCCTTCGCTAACATAGTCTTACCTGTTCCTGGCTCGCCGTGCAGGAGAATTCCCTTGGGGATTCTCAATCCCTCTCTCTTATACTTCTTATACTCAAGAAGATAACGGGAAGCACGCAACAATTCCTTCTTAGCATCTTCAGCACCAATGATTTGATCAAATGAAATATCGGGAATATCTCTCTCCGAAACGAATCCGCTTTCGTCACTGGCATCCTTGGCAATCTCCGTTCTGATATTGTGGAGTCGCACGTTTACGTCATGGTTGTCAGCATCATACTTGATATCACAATCATAGTTAAAAACCTTTCCCGACCGTCTTGCCGTCGATACTGCATAGGTAAACGAAATACTCTTCACGATATCAGTCGCCCACTTTGTAATACCAACCGTGGATGTTTCTGTTGCACCGTGATCAATATAGTAAAAAAGGTCAGATTTGGAACTTTCATCGTCCGAATAGACATATACAGGAATGTCGCCTTGTGCCATAACTGCATCAAAAATTTGACGCGCATTCGTATTTTTGGCATCTAAAATTGCCAAAGATATATCAAGAACATTAACCTTACGCGCATCAATAACACTATCAGCAATGATAAGTTCAACATTATCGGAAAGGTCTTTGCGCTTAAGTATTTGTTTATCAGAAACAAGGACTCTTGCGGAATGATTGTTTTTCAGCAGTCGCAAGGCATCTTCGGTAGCGTCTTCGATAGAGATCTCAACATTTATCTTATCAAAGAGCTTTCTATCCATGCTAATCTCATTTGCAACTTGCGTACTACGCGTTTTAAGAGAGGCAAAGAAGTTCTTAACGGTAGCCAACAGTGTTCTCAAATCGGCAGATTCGCCTCCGTTCAGAATCAACAATTCAGCAAGTGCTTCTGCGTTAAGCTTGTACGTAAGTTTATCAATGTCGTATGCTTTTTTGACTTCTTCTCCTATTGCTTGAACAACGATTTCTTTGATGGTCTGTGGTCTCAAATTGTTATAGAACCAAATATTGCCCGAAATACGTGATATGAAGGCCTCAGAAAACACAGGGAGTTTCATTTGAGGATGAATTTCACGTCTCAACGATTTGATAATCGTAGATGTTGGAACATCAGAAAAAACATATCGATCACTTCTATCCCATATTTCTTTGCATGCATTTGAGGTGAATATGATAATACAGTTTTTGAAAGATATCTCCTTTTCCAGAAAATTATCGTAACAAACGCCTTCTTCAAGAATGCCAAGGAAGAGTTGAAGAACCGACGGATGAGCTTTTTCAATTTCATCTACGATCACAACAGAAAACGGGTTTTGATAAACGAAGTTGGTTAGGATACCAGCTTTTGCGTCCTTAAAGCTCCTCTGCGAGCCTGTCAATAATGGCATCGCCATTTGCATGTCTGTATATCCGCTCGCGGAAAACAACTTGTAGGATAAACCTAAACATTTCGCAATTTTCACCGATGAAGCTGTCTTGCCTACGCCCGGGGCACCGACCATAAAAAATGCTGTGACTTTGTTGCTATTCTCATACGAAGAATCGAACAGTTTTTCTTTGATTCTTTGAACAAGAGCATCCTGTCCTTTGATCGTGATAAACTCCTCATCAAGTTTTTTTGCGAATTTAACCTTATCAAAGAGTTGTTCACTGGCATAATCTATATTGTTTGATTTAGAAAAAGGATTCTCATAGTTTTGATTGCTCATAAGTACGTTATTCTTATTGTTCATTTGCTGCAGCCCTCTCTTTTTGATATAATTCAAAGATTTTTTCAGTCGTTGTTTCGTCTGTAACGATGGTAAAGGTTTGATCATCATTTTTCTTGAAAACAAGGGCGATTCTATTATTTCCAAATTCCGTTTTGAATATTGGAGATAATATTAAATACAGGTTGTTCTGGAATACAGTTGCAAAAAGTGGAAGAAATTTATAAGGCTTCCCTCCTGATTTCATAGTAATCACCGGTGCATTTGTAAAGTGATTTAAAATCTTGCTTATTTCCTTGTCACTTGTGTTGCTTAATATGCTTTGGCGGATAATTGGTGCCACTTCGTCACAGTTACTTAATGTTTCTTCAAATACTGCCTCGTCGTGATTATCGTTTCCATCACCAAGAATATAGGTGAGCTCATCTGTCTCAAGATAATCAAAAGCTTGCTTTACATAATCATGAAAACAGGAGCAGCTACTTGCCTTGGTTTTGAGTAGATTGATGATATCATCATATTCGACCGTCGTGCTGTAATACTGATCTTTTTCTTTTATTAGCCCTTGCGTTTTGAGTTGTATAAGCACGTATTTCAAAATCATTTTGATATGCTCATCAGAGTATTCTTTGTCATCATTTTCATGATTACGATTGCATTTTCTCAATACCGTGGATGTATCAAAACAGCACCATGGAAGATCGGACAAATTGATTACATAATCGGATATCAAGTCTTCTTCGGACGCACCGTCCATGGCAAAAATATTAATAAGTAAATCAGCTTCAAGACACGAGAGATTCTTCATTTTTTCATTCTCCTTTATTTATATTACTTTCGAGTTCATAAATCTGTTCATCCATTTTGATTATCGCAACCATTTCACGCATATCTGGAGTCCGCTCCATTCGATCACGCGCGCACCTCCACAACCGAATTTGATTTTTAGAATAGTAACCTTCATGTGAGAAATAATCTCCACCAAAAAGAGCGTGTGCTACTCTTCGTTTGCGACAGACTGCTTTTGCACGTTGGTTTCGTGTATATTCCCTTGACCTTGACATAAGGCTCCCCCTAATTTTTCTAATATCATTATACTTTATATCTGCTCTAAACCTTAGAAGGTTTTCCATGGCGAATAGAGTGGGCTGCTGACATTTCCATCAGCAGCCCCCTTGTAGGTATTATAGATCACAACAAACTGTTCGTCCTTCTCTATCTCGATATTATATTGCGAAAATTTCATATTTACCCTCTCTGTTAATCTTATTGTATCGTATGGCCATTGAAGATAATGTGTTTTTCGGTGTAAATATCATTTCTAATAAGCATGATTTTCTCCTTGTTTCTTTGTTTTTAATGTCTGTTGCCGACAAAATATGTCAGCAACAGATAACAGAATATGTCACTTTCCAAAAAGACGTTTCGCAAGTTCAGCGTAATTGGGATTATGGGAAGCCTTTGACGTATATTCCACCCGAGACACACCATTTTTCTTCATGGTAAGTTTAAGCTTGTCTCCACAATCTTCAATCAGTACTTCGCTGCCATCATTGAAGTGGATATGATTGAGTGCACCTCTGGAAGACCTATCGTTTCTATGGTACGAACCATGCTCCACAGTGTTATTGTTAGAGTGGATCGCTGCACAATAACTGCTTCCATTGGTACTCCACTGTTCAAGTTCCGAAATGAATTCGTTGTTTACAAGCTTACCACGATCAAAATTGGAACCGTGTTTAAAAATAACATTTTTCGCATTTTCGGAATCACTCCATTCGCCTTCCAGTGTTGATCCGTCACTGTTATACCATGTTCCGTGTCCGCAAATTTCATCGTTCCTAAATTCGCCAATATATTTGCATCCGCTTGTAAAAGTTCTTGTGCCTTTTCCACAGAAGTAGTCATAAGCGAACTCACCCTCGTAGTATGATCCATCGTCAAAAATGAATTTTCCCCTCCCGTGCATTTCTCCGTTTTTCCACTGCCCCTCGTAGCAATTGCCATTGGACCATGTGTATTTGCCGTTACCATGTCGTTCTCCGTGAAGCCAATTCCCAACATATCGATCGCCATCATCCCAATAAAAACTACCGAACCCATTTTCCTGTTCATTGTAGTCTACCGCTCCTTCATAATATCCGTTATTGTACTCGATTTTCATATTCTTTTTCTCCCATCAAATAAATATTTTTATGTTTTTTATAACACAATATAATATTGCGCTATTGTTTTAAGCTCATAGCAACGAAAGATATTATTATAATGTCAAACCCTTTGCAGGAAGGGGGCAAGCCTCCTTCCTGCGAGAACTACTTACTAACTTCTTCAATCCTCGTCGTCATCATTCAGATCATCGGAATTCCAATCAAGGTCGTCAGGCGAACTTCTAAAAGTATCGTATTTCCATTGCTCATACAGATCATTTTCGGATGTCATCCAATCTTCGTCAAACCTTGTAGAAAGATTTCCGCTATCAATAGCTTTTTCAAAAGCGGAATGAAGCTCCTGCTCACTTTCATAATAATGCTGATGTCTTCCCATAATTTTTCTCCTTTAAAGTAATTATATTTATAGGGGCTTTCCCCTTACATCCTAATAATATTAATACGCACCTTGAAAAAGTCTCTTAAGGTTTTCCAAAGTCTCCTGTACCGATGATCTCTGTACACACATATCATACAATCACTCTCAACGAAATAACTAAAGGTTTTCCAAAACCGCTCGTCTCTGGATTCTTCCTCCTCACACAATAATATATACCCCCCCTTGAGACACTGCCGTAGCTTTTCCATATGCTCACAAAAGCAATCGCAGGCCATAAATCCTTGACCTGCGATTGTTCTTGTATTCATTTCGGCTATCGATTATTGGCTATGGTCTCTATACGCTTCAAAATTGATAGTGTTTTTCGCCAAGGATATTTATTCTCAGCAAAAAAATCATCCACAAGACGGGTTTCGTAAAGTTTTCGACATGCTGTATCTTCATCAAATAACTTCTGTCTGTCATATTCGAAGCACTCCCATAAAGATACAATACCTTCATCATAATCCTCTTTTTCTTCGTCTGTAATTTCGGAAACTCTTTTATCAAAAACATTCGTTCCTTCCACGCCTTCCTTATATACAGGTATAATCAGCTCGTCAAAAGCTATTTTGCTATATGCCAGAATGGCGAAGCGATTATTCTTGTCAACATAACCCTTCAAAAAGGCATGAACTGTCTCGATATCCCCAGAACCTTCTCCCTGTTCGACATGCTCTTTGAGTAATTCAAAGTAGTCAACCGCTTTGCTACAAAGCATATTTGCGTCAGATTTGTGAAACAAAAAATCGCGGCGAATCTTTTTCATTGCCATAATCACACCAAAGCAAAAATCGGCATATCTACATTCATACCCATAATTCTTAGAATAAGAATTATCTGTCGTTACTTTAAGGCGATCTCTGAATTCCTTAAACGAATACGTCAAATAACTATCATAAAAAGAATCATAGATGAAATCAATAGCAAATGTTGCTTCTTCGGCATCTTCTTTTATTTTTTCGTTGACTTTTGCAATCAAATTCTTAAATTTCACTCTTGCGTTAAACGATTCCTTTTCAGTGCGAGCCGCTAAATCTTCCCATACCAGTTCGGTATAACTAAAAACCAACGGGAACGCCACGGGATAGTATTCATTGAATTTTTCAATCAATTCATTTGCTTCGGGTGATTGTTTGATTAACGACTTTTTCATACAGATATCTCCTTTATTTGTTTTATTAACTATATTATAATAAATATCTTCCACATTCGGCACAAGCTTTTCCATAAACGAACAACACCGCCCATTTGGGGGCGGTGTTGTTATAATACGTTAATGTTGGAGTGTTGCTTCATGCAGATTTGGCTTTTAGTACTTTATAAAAGCATCCCCATCTAAACAATGAATTACACAATCCTTGCAAATTAAATTTATGTGTTGAATCATATCCCATTTGTTTTTTTTGTTTCGATATTGTATTTCGTGCAAATTTTGACATCCGATAAAAACTGCATTCATTTTTTTTACATTGCCACCAATTGATACCTGCTTTAAGTTTAAACAGTTAAAAAAAGAATATCTTCCAATTTCTCTCACCGCGTCGGGAATATAAATTTCAGTTATTTTTTTACACCCATCAAATGCATGAGAACCAATAACACGGAGAGATTTTGGTAAATTAATATTTTCAAGAGCATCGCACTTGCTAAAGGCATGCGCATCAATTGTTTTTGTTCCTTCGTTAAAATAGATATCTCGAATGTTTTTACAATCACTGAATGCATTACATCCAATAATTGTTACACTTTTTGGCATTTTGAGTTCAGATAAACCTGTACAACCACTAAATGAGTAATTATCAATCGTCTTTATCATGGCGGACTCTGATATATCTAAGTCTTCCAACACAAAACAATTTTTAAATGCACCTTTACCGATCCGCTTAATTCCAGAACCGATTTTCACATGTTTGAGTTTTTTGAAATTTGAAAACATGTTATCTGGTATTTCAAGAATACCATTTCCGAAAAATATTTTTTCTAAACTTACACAATTTTCAAAAGTAGCTACCTCAATATTTTGGATATTGTCTCCCAAATCAACCTCTAACAAAGACGAACAATTTCTGAACGCTCGTTGTCCGATTGATTTGACGCTATTGGGTATAACAATATTAATCAAACGTGAAGAATCTTCAAACCAGTGAGAAGGAATAAAAGTAATTAATCCATTAGTGTCAACTCGCATGTCGCACCCCAGAAGAGAAACGATGTGAAAGAAATTGTGAGCGGCCAAGGTATCTGGTGAAGACTCTTTTAAATGTTGACTAATTTTATTAAGCAAATAATCAATTTGAGAAACGCTATGCAAAAAGAACCCGACAAATAAATATACATTTGAATGTGATGGCTCCCGAAAACTTAACGCCGTTTCAACAAAGCTAAAATCGTTGTTCGAATTATAAGTGTTTATGATGGAATTGGCAATCGATTTAGCAAGGAAAAATTCTCTAAAAATATTGTGTTGAAACCTTATATCGTATTTTTCATTTTCCTCATTTTTTGGCCAATTATATAAATTTTTAGTAATTCGAAAAATCGGATCAAAACAACCGAAATGTACTTTTAAATTTAGTAGTTTAGCTTGATTGTTATTACGATCAGATACAATTTGCGCTATCTCATTTAATTCGTTTTCGAAGAAATTTTCAAGTTCATATTTGGAGAGTGGCAATTGATGTTTGTTTTCATACATATCAAAAAGATACTGTCTTATCAAATCAACCTCATTAGTAACGAACACCCCCTCTCTTTTCTTCAAGCGCAAAAAAATAGTAAGCATCATTGCGTTCTTCAACAAATTAATTAGTGGGTTTATTGATACAACTGTATCAAAACAAAAAGAAGATTGAAGATATTCTCTAATTTGTTTTTCGGTCAATTTTTGAAACTCACCAAATGTAAATAATGGCTTTAAATCACCCTTATCTTTATCGATCATATTGGATTTTCTCAGGGCATCTGGAACAAAACGTGAGGTGATAATAAAACGAACACCTTTTTTTGTGAGTAATTGTATCTCTTTTAATTGCTCTTTTCTATTTTCTTCAGAAATCCTAATTGGAATTTCATCGTATGCATCCATCATGATAACAACTCTTTCTGGATATCTGTCAACCAGTTCAAGGTTATTCATACATGAATTACGAATGATAAAAGCCTCAACAGTTAGTCCGTCATTCCAATCCTTTAATGGTGCGTAAATAAAAAGGTGATCCTGATTTTGAAAATCGGCTATGTTTTTTAAAAACTCTTTCCTTAACGAAGTCGTTTTGCCAAAGCCTCCGTCCCCAGTCAAAAACAAATTCTCTGTCGTTCTGCTTTTAATGCACTGTGATAAAGGAGTTTCAGAAGCATTATTGAACACGAATGATTGTCCAGAGTTCAACATTATACCAGGAAGGATTGAAGTGCATATTTCTTCAGAAAGATCATCAATCATAATTTGAGCGTTGTCTTTCAAGGATCTGTTCCATCGATATACACGCCTCAACTCTTTAACGGTTTCATCTTCCGATATGGCTTTGATTTTATATCCCGCAATTGTTATAGGATTCTCTCTATAGCTATCGCAAATATATTCGATATGTGATATCATATCCGCCACATCCAAATAACGATCTTTCAAATCGTTAGCAAAAGCCTTGGCGAAAAACGCTTCAAGTGCAAGTCTAACCCCTTCTTGCGGAAGTTGTTCAAGATATTGATCCAGTTTACGGCTTGTCTCATCACCATCACCGCACAACATAAAGGCGAATATACGAGCAGCGGCTGTACAATCCATCACATTTATTATATCATCATCTTCACAATCAATGTCGTCCAACAACTTATTCTCATCCTCTTCGCTATACCAAGGACGCGAAGAAGAACGAATTCTATAATCCCCCTCTTCAAAATTATTTTTAGCCTCTGATATTGAACTCAAACTTCCAAAATCAAGTAATTGTAAAGAACGCTTATTAGGGTCATTAACTGAAAAGGAAAATATATTTGATGGTTTAATATCCATATGCAGTATTTGATTATCGTGAAACACACTTAATCCACGCAAAAAATCAAAATATTGTTCAACAATACGTCTAAATCGTTCTTCCCGATAATCGAATGAAATAGGTGCTGTTAAGGTTTCGCCTTCAATATATTGAAAAACTTGATAATATGTAATCGGCGTTTTATCAACAGAAGAACCAATGAAATATTCATCCAAGCAATAGTTAAGCCCCTTTTGTCGGTATATTTCCTTTATGCTTGCAATGCGCTCACTCAGCAATTCAGCATCATTTGGGGCATCCCAATAATTAAGAAATTCCTTTATCAAACAAATTCGACCATTGCTGGAGCACATCGCAATATGACATACACAAGTTGAACCACTCCCGACGTTTCGCTCAAGAATATTGTATTGAATTTTTACAGAATTTTTTTTGTTCTCAATAATTATAATATCGTTCTTCACTGTATTTTTTCTCCATAATTGCTCTAAACTCCAAATATCTATTTTGATCAATTCCTTCAATAAACCTGCGATATGGATATTGATATAGATCTATATACTCATACTCAGTATTGAATATGGCAATCATAAGCAGTTGGTCTATTCTATATGCTGAACTCAATTTTCTAAATCCAAATCTTGATAGAGATTTATTAATTGTTTTTATAATTTTTTCAGTAATCCTTTTTTGCGAGTTAGGGACATCGTAGAATGCTTTAATATGGATTTTCTCAATCAAATACTTATTGGACATATTCTGCAAAATATTCAAGATTAAGAAGTTTCTGCTTATGCTGATTTTGCGATCATTTATATCATCAATCTGAGCAATCTGATTATCGATATCTTTTATTGTTATTTTCAATTCTTCCAAACCTTTTTTTGCTTCTGCTTTTCTCAGTTTTAAAATGTAATTGCTTACCTCACTATCAAACTTTGCAGGTCCCTCTTTTAAAGAAGATACTAATTTCACAAAATCAGGTACATCACGCGATAGATCATCCTGCTCACATAAAACATTTAAAAAGTCTATTCTCTCGTGATACTCTCCTATCAATCTTGTAAACAATTCTATATTGTTATCCGTGTTTTCCTCAATAATTTTATTCAAATGAGCAACAACAATGTTATCTTCTCGCAAATTACAAGTAACACAAAAGTTATTCAGTGCTTTTCGACAATCGCTTATGGTTTTCATTGATTGTTCATAGAGACTATATTTAGGAGTATTTGTTTTATCTCTAATCTCAGCCTTAATATTTTTCATAATTATTGGCCTATTATTTTGTATCCATTCGTCAATTAAAGCAAGTTCTTCATCAATTAAATTGATTATCATTTTTTGGGGATTGTCAGAATAGCTAAAAGACAACATATCTATCATCCAGTTATACACCGATAAATGTTCTCTTCCAAAGTCGTTTTTATATTTATTTATAAACCATACCAGTGAGTTCTCATTTCCTTCAATCGTAGTTATGGATCCAAAATCCACTTGGGCTGCAGGAGTTTCCGTTGTATCTTTATTTTGAGTTAATATAATGTGGTTGGCCTTATCAAACAATTCGTCCTTTCGATTTTGAAGGTTCCAAAAAAACTCAAAGCTCTCGCCAAATTTGTATGTGATCAAAACACAAACATCAAACCAGTCAAATACATACATTTTTCCATAATTATAACGATTTAAGAATTCATTGACTTCATCTTTGTTAAATCTCATATAAAGCATCCATGCAATAATTTTTTGCTTTGGAGAATAACCATTGCTGCTTTGTGAAAAAGGATTAGACCCATTTAACCAATTTTGAAGGGCTTTATCCACTCTTGGACACAAAGGAAAATCAAATCCATTATTTTGCGCTTTTAAGAGTGTTCTCATTGTTTTATAAAAATCTCTATTATAAAAGGTACCGTCTTCTATACCATACTTAGATTTAAACATCTCCAGTAGGATTTTATCCGCTGTTTCAGGCTCTTTAATTTTTGCTATGTCCTTAGTTACTTCAGAAATAATATCTTCGAATATTTTTTTATCCAAATCATATTTTTTTATAATTGTTGTTTGATTTTTATTTTCCATGTTGCTTCCTCCTTCATATGCACATTGTGTTGTGTCTCTTTTCGTTTAGATTATACCATAAAACTGTGAATTTTTCAATGCATCTGTAGATATTCATAAATATTTGTCGATAAACGTAATGTGTGTAGTTATTAATTAACCACCACGAACTTTTGATGCTCGTGGTGGTCGAAGTTTATTCTTTGTGTAATACTTCTATCGCAATTCTCATCCCTAATTTAAATGCATACGCAAATATTTCTCGTTCGTTAATATCAGTCAGTTCATTATAGCAATCGTCGAATTTTTCAAGAATTTCCTTCTGCTGATCATTTAGAGTTGAGAGCAGGTTATCATGGTGATCGGCTACGTATCCCAAGTTAATCCGAGCAACTCCCCTATCCTGATCCCGCTGTAAAGACAAAGAAAAATCCCATGCAAACGTTTATCTTTCGATTTAACTATCTCGCATTCGATCGTTCTCTGTTCCTCTACCGTAAATGCCTCGACTTTCTTAGTTTCCGCTTTCGCTCGTCGTACTCGCACACACGGATTTTCTTCAATGTATTCCATATCGCAGGCATATTCAAATGCAAGGTTAAGGACGGATAGCATCATATTTGTACTTGTTGAAGATAGCCTTTCGCCGTTCCGCATATTTCCGTCCTTCTTCTGCTGTGATAGAAATTCTTGAATATCCCTCCGACCAAGTTCGGTTATTTCTTTTTCTCCCAGATACGGAGATATGTGCATAGA
>JAEIGA010005175.1_pt1 | contig 20019 bp, 21 predicted proteins | sample 9270691 | NCBI WGS metagenome assembly JAEIGA01 (sample SAMN17057246, study PRJNA624740) | gut metagenome | biome: biome; isolation source: fecal sample | host: Bos grunniens | place: China: Xizang | collected 2019 | reverse complement strand
TCAGTCGGCCTCAGGAAATATCCTTTATATAAGGTATGTCTTACTTAAGAGACTTAAGATAGTCCATTGAAGTCTGTGCGCACTCGAGTGGAGTCTTGCCCATGCTTGGCTGATCCTGCTCAACTACAAACCACTTGCTGTTTGCTGCCTTTGCAGCCTCGATGATAGCAGGGATGTCCTGAATACCGTGACCAAGTGGACGGAACTCGAAAGCTGTGTTCTCCTTCTTCTCGCCCTCATTGAGTCCGATGAGTGCATATGGATCGCCCTCCTGCTCACCTGACTTGTAGAAGTCCTTGAGGTGAACAACCGGTGAACGGTCAGCATACTTCTGGAGATACTCTACAGGCTCATAACCAGCATACTTAACCCAGCACTGATCAAGCTCAGTCTGAAGAAGGTCAGCAGGTACATTCTCATAGAGATAGTCAAGACCGCACTGTCCATTCTCAAGCTTGTTGAACTCGAAATCGTGGTTGTGATAAAGAAGTACGAGGCCAGCAGCCTTAGCCTTCTCACCGATAGCACGGATCTCCTCTACCATCTGAAGGAAAAGCTCACCACCTGGACGACGCTCCTCAGTTACGTAAGGAACTACGATATACTCACAACCGATTGTCTTATAGTCAGCGATAACCTTATCAACATCTGCGAGCATTTCAGCGAGTGGAACGTGAGCAGAAATCGGAACAAGACCGAGAGAGTCACACCAAGTCTTGATCTGAGCAGGAGCATAGCCGTAAAGACCTGCGAACTCAACTCCGTCATAACCCATTTCTTTTACCTTTGAGAGTGTGCCGACGAAATCAGCCTCCATGTCACCTCTTACAGTGTAAAGCTGCAATGCTACCGGAAGGTCACCTGTAGCCTCTGTCTGCTTAGGACCGCATGCGAAAAGAGAAGCAAGTCCGAGGAGACAAACAATAAGTTTAGTCATTTTCATAATAGTATTTATTTTTAAAGTGAATTTTCAGCTCGTAAAGATACAACTAAAAAAAATACCCACATAGTCGCCGACTTGCTTTTAAGACTTTTTTTTTTGCAATTTTGTGCTGAAATGCACCTGACGAGGGTGCATATTTTACGCAATCTCATCAAAAACAGCAAGATAATGCATATAGGTATAGCCGGCAACATCGGTTGCGGAAAGACTACTCTAACGAGAATGCTTGCAGAGCACTATGGATGGACCCCTAAATTCGAGTCTGTCACACATAATCCATATCTTGAGGATTACTACAAGGATATCGAAAGGTGGTCATATAATCTCGAGACCTATTTCCTGGCTCAACGTTTCCAGGATGTGCTTGATATTGCCAAATCTGAGGATGTCATAATTCAGGACAGGACCCTGATGGAAGGTGTCTATATTTTCGTAGCCAATAACAAGGCCATGGGAAACCTCTCGGACAGAGACTTCAACACTTATATGCATCTGTTCAGCCTGATGATGTCGATGGTAAAGAAGCCTGATCTTCTTATCTACCTGAAATCTTCTGTTCCACATCTTGTCTCACAGATCCAGAAAAGAGGCAGAGACTATGAAAAAAGCATCAGCATCGAATACCTGAACAATCTTAATGAAAGGTACGATGAATGGATAGGAAACTATGAAGGACAGGTGCTTGTGATCGAGTGCGACGAGCTTGATTTCCAGAACAGACCTGAAGACTTCGCCCTGATCACAGACCGCATCGACGCACAGCTTTACGGACTTTTCTAAATCCGTATACCGGAATCTTGAACTACAGAAGCGCTGAAACTGAAGCGTAATACCTCTTTGTCACAGGAATGTGCTGCACTCCTGGAGTATCTAACTCCGCATACACGACTCCGTCCTGCTCCTTTCGGAGAACCTTCACATGTAGAGGATTGATGAGATACTGTCTATGACAACGGACCATTCCATTCTCCACACACATATCCTCGAGAGCTTTCATTGAACTACGGAGCACGTAGGTTCTCAATCTGTCGTTCTCCACATAATGAACCTTGACATAATTCTCATCTGAGGAAAGATAAAGCAATGTCTCAGGCATCAGAACAAGCTTGAGATTGTGCTTCTGATCATAGAATCGCATTCTCTTGTTGGTAGGCAACTCGTTTACGATCTGCGAACGCTCATGATAATCATATACACGTATCGAGAGTGCCAGTATTGAATACGGTATTACTGACGTGAAGAAAACAAGTCTGAATGTGGAGGTAAGGATCTGATAATATGGCAGCTGCCTGTAAAGCGTAAGCCATATATATAAGGCCATGAAGAAAGTCACAAAAATCATTTCACCGAGACACCAGAAGACATACAAGGTGTAATTAAGTTTCATCGGAAGAAAATAATAGAGCGATCTCGATATAATGGTAGCGACCAGAACTATACAGGCGAGGAGTGTAATGTGTACTCCGAAAAATGCATTACCAAGGAGCGTCTGTGATTCAAGAGGTCTATATATGAGCAGGAATGCAAAAAAGAATACGGGAAGCACAATCACGTGCAGAAGCTGAGGGATAAACCGTCTGAAAACGATAGGAAAACTGCTCATTTTTTGTCACTTTTTAGGTGTGACAAAATTACAAAAAATATTTTTTAGTCACAAATAATTGATTTTAGTCACTAAAATGCCTCCAAAATCACATTTTACCCCTCCTAATCACACTTTTTACAAACGAGATGGAACTTCAAGTAATTTTGTATTAGAAATAGGAAATACATATAGCCTAAATCTAAGTTAAAGTACAAGAAAAAACCGCCGCCTGTGAAGGTAGCGGTTTTTTTGTATCAGAATCCGGGAAGTTCAATAAAGAGCGTCGGCAGCAGTAACAGGAATCCGACGACGATCATGAACAGGATGAATTTCCATATGAAACGGAACCATTTCTCATAAGGTATCCTTGAGACCGAGAGTACAGCAAGCAAAACTCCCGAACATGGCGTGATCATATTTGTAAAACCATCACCGAACTGGAAGGCAAGAACAGTAGCCTGTCTTGATACTCCTATCATATCAGAGAACGGCGCCATGATAGGCATAGTTACAGCTGCCTTCGCCGATGCAGAAGGAATGAAGACATTTATAAAGGTCTGTATTCCGTACATAGTTCCAAGTGCCCCTACCCTACCTGATTCTTCAAGACCTGCAGCCATTGCATTAAGCAAGGTGTCGATTACATTGCCGTTCTTGAGTATGACGATTATACCTGCGGCAAAACCGATGATAAGAGCAGCGGAGAATATGTCTTTTGCTCCTGTCATGAATTCTCCGGCAATCTTGTCAGGGGAATACCCTGCCGCAAAGCCGGACGCGATCGCCAATGCCAGGAAGAGAGCGCAGATTTCCGGGAGATACCAGCCGTAACCCATAACTCCTATAACGAGAAAGACTATGGTAAAGAGAAGCATGTTCAAGATATACATTCTCACAGAATTCCTCAAAGCAAGGAATGAACATACCGCAAAGAGCCCTGAAGCAACCCACAGAAGCCAAGGAGCCGCCATTTCGCTGCTGCCTATCTTTATGAGGCATCCGTCAGCATAAAATACGCTGAAGAGCATGAGAGACAACTGCACAAGGGCAAAACATATCCATACCGGACCTTTTTTCGACTCTGAGTCAGATGAAACCCCATCATTCTCCATTGGAGCATCAGCTGAAATCACAGGAGTCTTACGCACCCTCGACGCATACCAGAGCACAAATGCTATAGTCAAAGCCATCAGGATGAACCAGCATACTATTCTATACTCGATTCCGGAGAAAAGAGGAAGACCTGACATATCCTGTGCAATTCCTATGGTGAAAGGATTCAGCATTGCTCCGGCAAATCCCACATGCGCAGCGACATATACCATGCAAACTCCTGTAAAGTCATCATAACCTAGCGACTTCGCCAATGGAATCACCACAGCGACAAAAGCGATGGTCTCCTCACTCATTCCGAATACTGCTCCGAAAATTCCGAAAAGAAGCATTACAAGAGTGATCACGATATTGCCTGCACCTATCTTGCGCACAAGTCCAAACCTTTCCAGTCCCTCAACCTTTCCTATGAACTTAAGGATACCGTCATCCACCGCCTTGGTGCTGTTGACCACCCAGAAGGCACCTCCGATCACAAGAACGAAGGCTATGATTCCCGCCTGCTGGCTGAAGCCCTCATACAATGCGGAAAAGACCTGCCACGTCTGAGGCTGTCCTCCCTGGACAAACCAGGTCGAGACTGCGCTCAGAAGAATGGCCGCGAATATGATTACATAAGTATTAGGTACTTTCAGTTTTCCCATATATGCTTATTTTTCCCAATTCTTAAAGGCATCCATTATGACTGTAGGATGTCCGTCTTCCGTGAAGGCACCAAGCTTATACTGAGACGGCTTGCATTCCGGTTCCCAATAGAACACACCCTTGCAGCGTCCGTCAGTGTTGTTGATCGACTCTCTGATCACTCGTGCAAGCTGGCTGCGGCTTCTCTCAAGACGTGCCGGATCATTCTCATCCACCATAAATCCGGTCTCCACGATCATTACATCACAACCGAACTTTTCGCTTACATAACGGATATTTTCAATACAATCCGTGATAGTCTGGTCCTCATCATCGCGGAAACCGCCATCAAGCGCCCAATATGGATAAAGAGACATGCCGATCATATCCCACTTAGCACCATTCTCCTTGAGAACACCAAGGTTCCAGTCATAGAGGTCTTTGTCAAAGCCATTGTCGAGGTGCACCATAACGATAGCCTCAGGGAATACCTTCTTGCAGGCCTCATATCCAGTAGCGAAGAAACCGGCATACTGCTCAGGATTATTCTTTGCATGACCCATAGACTCAGTTATGATGGTATTTCCATTCTCATCAAGAACAGGCCAGCCCTTCTCATTTGACTGAACGCTCCACAGGAAGCCGTTACGGGTCTCATTACCTACCTGGATCCACTTAGGGAATATGCAGTTATCCTTAAGGAACTCAAGAACCTCCACAGTATGATTATACAGATCCACCTTCATTTCCTCATAACTGTGTCCGCTCCATGATGCAGGAATATTCTGCTTAGCCGGATCTGCCCACCAGTCGCTGTAATGGAAATCAAGCAGTATCTCCATTCCTAAAGCCTTTGCTCTCTGGCATTTTACAAGGAGGTCCTCCTTGCTGCACCAGTTTCCATGCTTTGAAGGGTCCACCCACACACGATGACGCACAGCATTCAGACCGAGTTCCTTCATAAGTGCGGTACACTCGCGCTCCTGGCCGTCTGCATTATAAAACTTATGGCCATTAGCCTCATATTCAGTGATCCAGCCAAGGTCTGCACCAAGCCAAAATTCAGTCTTCTGTCTATCGCATGATAACAGAACAGTCAGAAAAAAGAAGAAAGGAATAAATCTTTTCATGATATGTCATTTAATATTATAAACCAAAGAGATGTTCAATCAATATCTTTGCTCCGATGAGAAGCAGGATTATACCTCCTACAAGTTCGGATGAAGACTTATAGCGCGAGCCGAATACATTTCCGATCTTCACTCCCGCTATAGAGAAGAGCCCTGTAGTAACTCCTATGATAAGTATGGCACTCCATATCTCGACACGAAGGAAAGCCAATGATACCCCTACCGCAAGAGCATCTATGCTTGTGGCTACAGCCATAGTCAGCATGGTCTTGAAAGAGAAGTCGGGATCCGGTTCTTCCTCCTCACCTGACCTTGCTTCCTTGACCATATTGCCACCGATGAAAGCAAGAAGGATGAAGGCTATCCAATGGTCCACGCTTGACACCACATCCGCAAAGTGAACTCCGACAAAGTATCCTATCATAGGCATCAGAGCCTGAAAACCGCCGAACCACAAACCAGTCTTGAGCATATGCGAAGGGCGTACCGTCCTCACGGACAATCCTTTACAGATAGAAACAGCGAACGCGTCCATAGACACGCCCACTGCTATTGCTAAAATTTCTATTAATGTCATTACTTAAAACCTGATCTTAAGTTCTCCGGCATTAAGTCCCCACTTCCAGTTCTGCACAATGACTACATCCTTGCCGTCAAGATCCTTGACTGTCTGTTTCTTATGGAGCAAGGTATGTGAATGTCCGCCAATGATCAGATCCACATTGCGCACAGACGCAGCAACCTCCTTATCCTCCTCATATCCCAGATGACTCAAGCAGATCACCATATCACAGCCCTTCTCCTTTTTGAGATATTCCGCAAGTTCGTTTGCCACTTCAGCCGGATCCAGGAACTTGAACTCATCTGCTATGTTCTTATCCACTACCCTTCTGATGTCTGTAAGGAGTCCGATGAAACCTATCTTCTTTCCGGCTCTCTTTACTACTGTGCACCTCTTAACCAGGCCCTCAAGCGGAGATCCTGTGAAATCATAATTTGCACAGACAACTTCAGCATCAAGATTCTTCAGCCTCCTGGCAAGTTCCACAGTACCGTTGTCAAACTCATGATTTCCGAGACAGGCAACATCGAAACCCAATGAATTCATCACATCTATCTCGATGTTTCCCTCGAGTTCCGTGAAATAAGAGGTTCCCTGTCCATAGTCACCGGCGTGCACAAGAAGCACGTTTTTCTTTCCGGAAGCAAACCTTACGCTGTCAATAAAAGCAGCGTGCTCTATCGCTCCACCTCTTCCGACATAGTCGCCCGAGCGCTGTGGGTCCACGTGGCTGTGAGTATCATTGAAATGAACAATTGTAAGTTCCTGTGCATCAAGACCGCAGGCAAAGGCAAGAGCGGCCAGTACAATAACTATTCTCTTCATATCTATCTCCTCCTCTTGAAATCCTTGATATTAATTCTTCCGTCAGCCTTGTACTCGATAGGTCTTCCAGCCGCAGTCTCCGCATGTACATACTCAAGCACCGCATCGATAATGTCAACATCTTTGAAATGCTGAACCGACAAGGCATTCTCAGCAAGTGCAAGCCCGTCACCTCCATCGAGAAGGAAGGAAATGGTAGCCATACCATAGACCTTCTCATCGTCAATAGGTTCGCCGGCAATCTCTGCGCTTATAAGTTTGCCGCCTTCAACGACAACCCTCACTCCACCGAGAACCTGAAAGCGCCTTGCCGCCATTGTCTCAAGAAGCTCTCTGATTTCCTTTCCTGTATGCTCGACATAGACCAACTGGTTCTTGAACGGGAACATGGAAAGCATATCATCAAGGATGATATCTCCCTTAGGCATATCGATTCTTATGCCTCCGAAATTTCCGACCCCCACATGCACCTTCTTTCCCGCAAGTCTCTCGACCTTTGCCATAAGCAGGTCAATGAACCAGTCAGTAAGGGCGCTCTCAGGGTACGAAACCACCATCTGCTCTGTCGAATATCCGATCACATCCTTGACTCTCGCCATCTTAGGCTGAGCATCAAGAACGACCTTGGCGGTCCTTGCGGTCGCGGAGTTCTTCTTATACACCTTTCCATCAGGTGCCACATACTTACCTCCCTTGAAATAGCCGAGACACTCAGTCACATTATCCTTTGAAGGAGAAGCGCATCCGGTACGGCTTCCGTCCATCTCGACGTGCCTCCAGGTATAATCCTGGGCAGATGCAGAAAGTGCCGCAAGAATAAAAGCGCAGGCAATAAAAAATCTTTTCATATGGAATTATTTCATATTCAACCATTTCCAGAGATCCTTGAATGTCGTCTTCTTGCCGAACATAAGGATTCCTATCTTATAGATCTTCGCAGATACCCATCCGCAAGCCACGAATGTAAGTGCAAGCAGAGCTATCGAAAGACCAAGTTCCCACATAGGCACGCCATATGGAATTCTCGCCAACATCACGATAGGCGAAGTGAAAGGTATCATCGAGCCCCACCACACCAATGAACTGTCAGGAGCCTTGAAGGCATAGAGTGCGATGAAGAAAGCCAGCATCAGAGGCACAGTGAGAGGCATCTGCAGCTGCTGGGTATCAGCCTCATTCTCAACCGCCGAACCGATGGCAGCAAAGAAAGACGCATAAAGAAGATATCCGAGGGTAAAGTACATAAGGAAAGCAAAGAGCATCTGGCCCCAATTGAAATCCTTAAGTGTATTCAGCACTGTACCGAGATACTCGTCCTGACCCAAGGCTTCCGTCATCTGAGCCATATCAGCACCTCCCATCTGTGCAGTCATCTCCATCATCTGCTCTGCCTGTGCAGGATCACCCATCATGGAATCAAAACCTATGAATGTCGAGAAACCTCCTACAAGGACAAGCGTGAGGACAACCCAAAGCAGGAACTGGGTGAGAGCCACGCAGGCAACTCCTATGATCTTTCCGAACATGAGTTCAGTAGCCTTAACGGATGAAACCAGAACCTCTACAACTCGACTTGACTTCTCCTCGATGACGCTCTGCATTACCATTCCGCAGAACATCATTACGAAAAGATAGATGATCATAGAAAGTACCATCGAGATGATCATAGGAACCTCAAATGAAGACTCCTTCTCCTCTCCTGACTCATCCATCACATATGTGGACATAGGAACATCGACTCTTACATCCTGCATGATCGCCTTAAGATCTGCAATATCGTACTGAGCTATGCGATACTCTTCAACAGCATCGTTGATCTTGGCTCTGATCTGTTCGGTAAGGTCAACGCTGAGAGGCTTCGATGAATACGAAGCCACATTGACAGACCTTGTTACAGAATCGATTGGCGAAATGACCAGAAGGGCATCCTTACCCTCATCGGCAAAAGTAGCCTTCATTTCCTCGACCGTCTTGTCAGAACTGTCGGTATAGGCCACTGTCTTTGTATCCTGAAGATGCGACATAACGATTCCTGACTGGTCAACGACAGCGATTTCCTTGCCCTTTTCCTTTGCCATAAGCATGATCACACTCGGAAGAATGCACATGGCGGCAAAGAGCACAGGCACGATGAAAGTTGTCAGCAGGAATGACTTCTTCTTTACACGGATAAGATATTCACGTGAAATGATGGTCTTGATATTTCTCAGTTTCATGGTCTACTCCTCCTCTGTTACAAGTTTGATGAAAATGTCATTCATTCTCGGAACGAGTTCCTTGAACGAATTCACAATGACTCCCTGGTCAAGAACCGCTCTGATGACAGAATTGGTATCTGCACCGTTCTCGAGAGCGAGGACAGCGGTATGACGTCCTGCATCATCCTGATCCGAAAGCACCTTGAAGAGTTTTCTGTCGGAAACGAGTGTACCGGGTTCTGTATAGACCACCTCTACATTGTTGTTGCCATATTTGCGTCGTATTTCGTCGACACCTCCAGAAATCACCACGTGTGACTTGTTGATGAGGGCGATATTATCGCAAAGTTCCTCAACCGATTCCATGTTATGAGTCGAAAGTATGATAGTAGCCCCCTCATCCTTCAGACGAAGGATTTCCTCTCTGATGACCTGAGCGTTCACCGGGTCAAAGCCTGAGAACGGCTCATCAAGAATGAGAAGAGACGGCTTGTGAACTACAGTCGTAATGAACTGTATCTTCTGAGCCATACCCTTTGATAACTCCTCGACCTTCTTGTTCCACCAACTCTCGATGCCGAAACGGACGAACCATTTCTTGAGTTCTGTTGCCGCTTCTCGGGCGCTCATACCTTTCAGCTGGGCAAGGTACATGGCCTGCTCGCCTACCTTCATCTTACGGTAGAGTCCACGCTCCTCCGGAAGATAACCTATCTTCTCCACGTCATCCTGTGTGATAGGACGGCCGTCAAAAAGGACCTCACCGCCACCAGGAATAGTAATGCGGTTGATTATACGTATGAGTGTAGTCTTACCTGCTCCATTAGGGCCAAGAAGACCGAAAATCTTTCCTTTCGGGATGTCTACCGAAACATGATCAAGAGCGACCTTCTCGCCGAAACTCTTGCAGACATCTTTACATTGTATCAGTCCCATCGTCTGTTATATCTGTTTATGCATTTAAAATCTTTGATGTAAGTTCTATCATAAGTTCCGCAGGAGTTGCCTCACCGACATTACCTCCCTTGCCCTTATAGTCATATTCACGAAGCAGCGCTATCACCCTCATGCATTTCTTGACCGGATAGTTTCTCACCGCCATATCGTATTCCTTGAAAAAATAGGGATTGACTCCAAGAATCCTCGCCTTCTGATCTGATGACGGATTTAGTGTCTTCATCAGGAAGGCTCCATATTTAAGGACCTTGTAGAAATGCGAATATAGGGCGCTTACCGCCATCGGCATGGCAAACTTGGCCGCCGAGCCTATGTAAGCCGCCATTCTCAGCGCCTTTGCTGAATTCTTCATCGAAAGTTCCTTGCTCAACTCGAAGATGCTGAATTCACGGCTTATGCCTACATTCTTCTCTATATCTTCCGCAGTAACTGTCACAGTGCCTTCAGGAAGATTCTTGAGCATCTTTTCAGTCTCGATGGCGATCTTGTTCAGATTCGTACCCGTATGCTCTGCGAGAAGAGCAGCCGCATCAGGCCTTATATCCAGTCCCTTAGTCCTGTAGAACATAGACACCCACTGAGCCATCTCATAATCCCTCAACTGAGTCGAATCGACAACGACACCGACCTTGGAAACAGTCTTATAGAGCGACTTCCTCTTATCCGCACGTGCGCCGTGCATGGCAATGACGAGCACGGTAGACTCCAGAGGCTTTGCACAATACATTGCAAGTTCCTCCAGATTCTTCATCATCTGGGCCTCCTTGACAACCACCAGCTGTCTGTCGGCAAACATAGGATACCTCCTCGCCGCTGTAATGACACTGTCCGCATCGACATCTGCACCATAGCAGACGGTCTGATTGAAATCCCTCTCGCTTTCGTCCAGGCAATGTTCAATCACAGCATCACATACCATATCAACATAATAAGGTTCATCTCCCATCAGAAGATAAACCGGTCTGAAAGAGCCCGAAACCGCCTCTTTCACCAATTCCCTGCACAGAGAATCTATCTCGCCAAATCCCTTTGCCATAATCTTACAAAGATACAAAGAATTCCCGATATAGAGGGATGTATGACAAAAAATAAGCGCCGGTTTCCCGACGCTCTGACAGTTAAGTATTTTAAGCTCTTTTCTCCTTTTCCTTTACAAGTTTCTCTTTAAGAATGTCTGCGCAGTCTACGACTGCATCTTCGAAGGTCTTAGCATTCTTCTCTACAACGATTGTGCTACCCGGGATGCCAACCTGAACCTTTACATTCTTGTTTTCGTGATCAGGAAGCAATGAAAGCGCAACATCCACACTTGTAACCGCATCATAGAACTTCTCAAGTCTCGAGAACTTCTTCTCAACAAAGTCCAACAATTTCTGATCTGCATTGAACTTGATCGACTGCACTCTAATCTCCATGTTTACCTCCATTTTTTGCCCGTGGATGGGCATGTTTATAAATAGTCTTAAGTCGGGCCACGGAATTATGGGTATAGACCTGAGTCGCCGCCAGGGAGGAATGACCCAAAAGTTCCTTGATGGAATTAAGGTCCGCCTCGTCGTTCATCAGTTCAGTCGCAAGGGTATGTCTCAGCACGTGGGGAGAACGTCTCCCTGTACAGCCATACTCCGGCTTCAGTTCCTTTTTCACGACCCGGTCAACATATATCGGATATATCCTTTTTCCTTTATATGTTACCAGCAATGGTTCTTTCAAAGATCTCTGCCCTCCTGCCAGGGCCTCAACTGCTTTCAAATATAATAAAATTTCTTGACATAACACATCGACCAAAGGAATTTCTCGAGTTTTGTCTCCTTTTCCGCGTACTTTTACAACTTTTCTACCAAAATCGACATTGTATATATCAAGCGAGACCAGTTCAGAACGGCGCAGGCCCAGTCCATAGAGCATAGACACGATCAGCCTTGCAAGTCTTTTCTCATACAGTTCCTTCCTGTGCTCCTCGCTCACATCCGAAAGGAGTATGTCCAGATATTCCCGGGAGGCATAGATATCCGTACAGGAGAAATACGCATCCATCGCCTCTTTACGGAAGAAAGTCGGGAGACGCTTCTGTACCTTTGGCTTAGGAACAAGATGGACCGGATTGGATTTCAGCTTGCCCTCTTTGATAAGGAAACGGCAGAAACCGCTGAGGACAGACAGATGGAGATTTACGGTCCTGGGAGTACATTTCTTCTCCTCCATCATCTTGACTTCGTAACCCCTGAGGATCTTCGCATCAAGACCGTCAATGACGTCGTCAAGTTCCATCGTCTTCACGAAATCCGACAGCACAGACCTATAGATATCAGCAGTTCTTATGGAATATCTCCTGACATCACGCACATAGGCTATGTATTTTTCTATCATTATTTTACAGGAAAGAGTCCCCTCTCTGCCGCAGCCTTTCTCATCAGCGCGTCAGCCGCCTCGAAGGTATTTTCTATCTCTCCGTCAAGAATAGCATTCTTGACGATTTCCTTCAGCTGACCTATCGTATTGCAAGGCTCTATCGCAAAGAGTTCCATCAGATAATCTCCCGTGATAGGATTCTTGAAGTTTCTTATTGCATCCTTCTCCTCCACCTCGACAAGTTTCTTCTTGACGAGTTCAAAATTTGCGTGAAGCCTTGCTACCTTGCGAGGATTCTTTGATGTTATGTCCGCATTGCAAAGAAGCATCAAGTCATCGATATCATTGCCGGCATCAAAGAGGAGTCGTCTGACTGCAGAATCCGTAACTTCCTCTGTCACAAGCGCAATAGGTCTAAGATGCAGGCTGACGAGTTTCTGCACGAACTTCATTTTCTCATTCAGAGGCATCTTCATGGACTGGAAGATCTTCGGAATCCACCTTGAGCCCACAATCTCATGTCCATGAAAGGTCCATCCTAAGGCAGGCTCATATCTTTTTGTAGCAGGCTTTGCAATATCGTGAAGCAGAGCCGCCCATCTGAGCCAGACATTCGGTTCCGTCCTTACCTTCTCCTGCTCCACTCCGTCCTCATAAACATAGTCCTTGAGACTTCCTTCAGCAATGGCAGCAATCTCCAGTGCCGCCACATTGTCAAGGACCTCCAAAGTATGGGAGAAATTCTCCTTATGGCCCTTGCCTTCAACAGTCTCTACTCCCTTGAGCTTAGACAGCTGAGGAAGCACATAATCAAGCAGGCCGGTCTCGTCAAGAAGACGGAAACCTATTGATGGTTTTGGAGTTACAAGTATCTTGTTAAGTTCCTCGACTATCCTTTCCTTGGAAAGGATCTCCATTCTTTTCCTGTTGCGGCTGATGGAGTCGAGGGACTCCTGTACAATGGTGAATGTCTGCTGTGGAGTTGTAAGTTTGGTCGCGAACCTGATGGCACGAATCATTCGCAGAGGGTCATCGCTATAGGTCGTGTCCGGATCCAGCGGAGTACGGATAATGCCTGCCGCAAGGTCCCTGATTCCCCCGAAAGGATCCACAAGAGCTCCGAAGTCATCCTTCTGAAGACTGAAGGCCATCGCATTGATGGTGAAGTCCCTCCTCAATTGATCGTCCTCAAGAGTGCCGTCCTCAACGATAGGCTTACGCGAATCCCTCCTGTACGACTCCTTTCTTGCTCCCACAAACTCCACCTCGATTCCACGGTACCTCAGCATCGCGGTACCGAAATTACGGAACACCGAAACATTGCTGTGGACTCTCTCACCTACAGCCTCGGCCAGAGCAATGCCGCTACCCTCGACAACTATGTCGATATCCTTGCTCGGGCGACCGAGGAAGCAGTCACGAACATAGCCTCCGATGACAAAGGCGCGGACGCCAAGTTCCTCTGCCACTTCCGAAACTATGGTAAAGATCTTATGATCAAGAAAACCTTGTGTTATTGTTGTAGACATATCAATCAGTCATTTCATTATAAGTCGGAACCTTGTCTATGAAGACATAGCCGATCTTCCCTTCATTCACCGTCCTTCGACAGATATAGGTCTGCACTCCGTTGGAAATAAGCAGATATCTGACATTCAGAACCATATTGTATCTTATGGCCTGGTCAAGCACTTCCTGCGTGATCCTGACATCCGGCCTCTTGCACTCGACAATCATAAGAGGCTGAGCCTGACGGTCATACACTACGACATCCGCCCTGAACTGCTTTTCACCCAACTTGAATCCCACTTCGCTCATCATCATATGAGATGGAACAGAGCATCTGCTCATGAGGGTAGAAATGCACCATTGGCGCACCCTCTCCTCCGGAGTAAGAGCAACCTCCTTCTTCCTCAAGGGATCCCATATCACTTCTCTGCCGTTCATATCTTGCAAAAATACTAAATTTCTGACTACCTTTGCACAAGTATCCATAAAAATCAGTCCCTGGCATGAATGAAAGAATAACAAAGGTTCACACTTTCCTTGAAAACAACAGTATAGAATTCGTAAACCACACCCATCCGCCTCTTCCTACCATAGAACTGGCCCTCGAATACTGGAAGGAAATCGATTCCACACACTGCAAGAACCTTTTCTTCAGAAACCATAAGGGAAACAGACATTACCTGGTAGTCTTCGAATGTCACAAGGAACTCTCGATCCACACTTTGGAGAAGAGCCTCAGGCAGGGCAAGCTTTCATTTGCCTCACAGGAAAGAATGGAAAGATGCCTAGGACTTCTTCCTGGCTCCGTTTCACCTTTCGGACTGATCAACGACATGAACCTCACCGACGAGGCAGGCAATCCTAAAGAAGGAGTTGCGGCCAAGGAACTCTTTGAGAATGGACACAGAGTGAAACTCTTCCTTGACCAGGATCTGAAAACAGCAGAGAGGCTCAGTTTCCACCCCTGCGACAATACCGCAAGCACAGTCGTAAGCAATGACGGCTTCCTCAGATTCCTTGAACTGTGGGGTGGCGAATACGAATGGATAGACGTATTGGCATAAAGGCGGCAAACCATAAAAACAAGAGAAATGCAGAAGCCCGAACTGAAGATAGTATTTGAAGATGAAAGACTTATCATAGTCGACAAGCCTAGCGGCATGCTTACCATGTCGACAGGCAAGGCTAGCGATATCACTGCATATACCCTCCTTTACGACTATGTCGCCAGCAAGTCAAGAAGATCCAAGGACAGGCTCTTTATCGTGCATAGACTCGACAGGGACACATCGGGACTTCTCATCTTCGCCAAGGACTTTGAGACCAAGACCGCACTGCAGGAGAAATGGGATGAACTCGTACTTGAAAGACGATATACGGCCATACTCGAAGGAGAGATCAAGGACGAAGAGGGCTGGATAGAAACCTGGCTCTATGAGAATCCCAAATCAATGAAGGTCCATTGCTATGCCTTCCAGGAGAATGATGACAGGAACAGGCCCCCACGCAAGGACTGGCATTATGCGTCAAGCCATTGCCGCACCACCGGCAAAGGGCAGAAGGACGGCAAGGCATATACCGTAGTCGAATTCGAACTTGAAACCGGCAGAAAGAATCAGATCAGGGTCCATTCCCAATGGATAGGACACCCTGTAGCAGGAGACAAGAAATATGGAGCTCAGAGCAATCCTATAGGCAGGCTTGCTCTTCATGCACGCGGTCTGACCTTCATCCACCCTTGGTCGGGCAAGACGATGAAATTCACTTCCCCGCTACCTAAATCATTCAGCAGAATCAAGGAAAGCCCTGTCATCAAGTGATCTGTCCCTGTACTGCTTCAACTGTCTGTATGAACGGATCAAGGTAAAGATATACTTGAAGACATAACCGGAGCCGTAGCGTATGCTGATGGCCAGGAGTTCAAGGGGCTGAAGAAAAGTCCTGAAGATGAAGTTATTACGCGGATTGCTGACTTTGACCACAGAAGCAACGCACTTCAGGCGCATCGACGCCTCCTTTGACATAGGGCGAAGTTCACGGTCATGCACGGACTTGGCTCCCGAATGTATAGCGACCTTATATCCCTTTGCCTGGGCTCTATGGATATAGTTGTCATCCTCGCCATAATGAGCAAAAGCCGGAGAAAATCCTCCAACATTATCCACACACTCACGGCTGAGCATCCAATGGGCTGCCATTACGAATTCGACCTCATACACCTTTCCCTTGCGGTTTCTTGATGTCACATCCTTCAGGGCACGGCGTGGGCACCATCTTTCAAATCTCGGGTCAGGACGCTCAAGATCGGCAGTCATCTGCATAGGGCTCAAGATACCTATGGCCCTGTCCTTTTCCATCGCCTCCATCAAGACCGAGAACGTATCAGGGTAGACCCAGGCATCCTGGTTAAGCAGGTACACATACTCATAACCGTGCCTGAGAGCATATCTGAGACCGAGATTGTTGGCCTTGCCGAAGCCCAGATTCCTTTTTGCCAGATGAACCCTTACCTCAGGGAAATGCTCCGACACATATTCAGGAGTTCCATCGACAGAACCATTATCCACAAGAAACACATCCGCAGGCTCATCAGAAAAGGCCAGACTTCCCAGACAACGGTCTATCCACTTCATTCCGTTGTATGTCACAACAATTACCAGAACCCTATTCTTCATATCCCAAAACCGATTTATAATAGTTTTCCACTTCCGAAGCACATTTTTCTGCCGTATAGAGTGATGTCACAACCTCATATGCATCCTCCCGCATAAGTTCCAGACTCTCATCTCCCTTCTCCACAAAATGCATGTACTTGGAAAGTTCCGGAACCGTCTTATATCTTAAAGCAATATTTCTACCCTTGATTTTCAGGCCATTATCAAACTGCTCTCTAGTTCCTGCAGTATCATGGCCTATGACGACGCATCTGTTATACATGGCCTCAGCAGTAGTAAAGCCAAAGCCTTCAAACAGGCTCGGCATCACAAAGGCAGAAGCTTTCCTCATGAGTCCGAAAACATCGGATCTATTGCCAAGGAAGTCCACCTCTGAAGTCAAGGAGTTCACCTTCACAAAAAGGCGACATTTATGGGCATAGATTCCACATGGACGGCCCGCCACCAGAAGTCTATATTTTCCTCCCGCCCTCTTATATTCCCTGAAAGCAGCGAGAAGGTTCATAAGCCCCTTACCTTTTTCTATACGCGCCGCGTAGAGGAACCAGCCCTCTCTTTGAGCCGGCTGGTACAAGTCGGAAGAGCAGGAGAATACACCATCATATATTACTTTCGAATCCCCTGCAGGATTCCAATGCCTGAGTATGTCCCTGGTGATCGCTATGCAATGGTTGTTCTCCTGCCTGATCATTTCACGGAAGGCAGAGGCCCCGCCGGGAAAATATCTCATTCCAAAATCAAGGTCCTGATACTCTCTCAAATGCCAGACATGAGGAATCTTCCTCTTACGGCACTCATCAGCCGCTATATCCAGAGGACCCACATTGGTATGGACTATGTCCGGCATGAATTCATCCAGCACCCGTCCTACATATTCTCTCACCGTCGACCTGTTGCGTCTGAGGTCCATGATACGTCTTGCATACTTGAAAGGATTGATGACCCTTGGCCAGATGCTCAGACAATAAGTCACTGAAGTATAGCACTTTACACCCATCTCCTCCATAGCTCTGAAAAGCGGTCCGTCTGCATCAGGCATCATCACCGCAACCTCATGCCTGTCCTTGAGGACACGCACCAGATTAAGAAGGGCAGCAGGTGCTCCTCCTACAGATGAATTATTGGATATGTAAAGTATTCTCATATGATCAAAGGTTATCTTTAAGGAAGTCCAGAGAAGCCTTGCGGGCCTCTTCAAGAGCCGCATCTACAAGTTCCCAGTCAGGCTGTGGAAGTTCATCATAACTTAAGCCCTCTTTCCATATATGATTTTCTAAAGAAAGCAGTTTCATAAGGCTCTCAACCCTTCCATTTCCGCCGGAATACCTGCCATGAACAGGATAAAAGACGAAATTCCTGTGCATCAGCAGAGAAAAGACCACTCCATGGAAAGACGATGTGAACACTATAGATGCATCCTTTATCAGCCCTATCCATTCAGGGATGGTCGGATAAAGATACCCGGCATCATCAAAGAGTTCACGTCCCGGGATATGTCCGCTTGCAGTCACCGCCTTAATACCATATCCGCTGCGCCTTGCGAAATCCTTCACCCTTTTCCAATCCATCTGGTCGGGACTATCTACATTCACGCTATAAATGAATGCATATGGTCCGGCCTCAGTCTGCTTAAGGCCAAGCGACTGATAATCGGCCCCATTCAAAAGAAGGGTCGGATCAAGCGCTACAACAGCGTCATCTCTTCCGGCCTGCCCACATATGGCGACGCCAGAGTGTTCGCGTACAGACACTGCATCAAAGTTTGCGAGAAGTCCACTCAAAGCAGACACCTGTTCATGAGGATATGAACTCCTGCCGAAACTTGCAGCATATGCAATACGTCTTACATGCTTTCCACCGAAATCAAGATAATACAGGCGCTCTGCATCGGTGACAGGGAGTTTAGACCAGACCTGGTCGCTTCCTGCAATGTATGCATCAGCCTGAGGCACTTCATCCCTGAGTCCTGCTAGACTGTCATATTTCAGCGGGCTCATCCTCAGATTCGCAGAGATGAAACCCTCGAAATCTCTCACCACATTACGCCTTGCATTCTCCGCCCTGAGACTCTTGTCAAGAGTAATCTGTCTATGATTTACGATTCTGTTGATCACTGACCTCACTAGACCGGCATCAAGAAACTGCCTCATCTTGGAAGGCCTTGCAGGGAAATATGAAATATGGAAAGGCTCATGTCCAAGACGGCGCAAAGTCTCCTGCAATGCCCAGCACTGCAGTATCTGTCCGTAATTGTCTCTGCTGCTGCAGAATGAAACTATGCCTACCTCCATATCTTTAAATACTTCTTTAATCTTCTGATTATCTTCTCCTTAAGCGGCGCATCCGTCATGGACTTAAGCAAGGCCACCATACTTTTCGCCTCTTTGAATTCAGCCGCGAACCTGGCATCTGCACCGGTAGGAACGAATGATCTTTTATTGAATCCCCCGTTGCCCGGATCATCCAGAAGCGGCATCTTCCTTAGGCTCAGTCCGCCGCCAGAAAGAAGCCATTCTCCTTCAGGGGTATTGACAACAAGTGCGCTTGTTCCCTTGTCATCGTCCATATCGGGTGCAAGGCGGGCAATTCCCCACCAATCACCGACGAGCAGGTCTGCACCGACATCCTTTCCTTTGAAAATACAGTCCTTGCAGGAAGGACGCACGGTCAGGCCTTTCAGCATGGCCTTCATATATGGATCATTGAAGGCAGGAGACGTATAGTCCCCTATTCTTATTCTGTAGGTCTTCCATCCGGCTGATTTGTCACGGAAAGAAACCTTTATCTTTTCTTCAGACCCCGCATCAGGACCCGCTCCACAGGAGATGCCCTTATGCCTGCTTAAGATCTCCGACGAATATCTTTTCCATACCTCCGGAGCAGGCACTCCGTGACAAGCACAGGCCATGGTATAAAGTCCTGTCCTCGCCTTTCCGACATATGAACGTATGCCGGCAACCTGGCAAGGAGTTCCGGTAAAGAGAACCTTGCATCCCTCGGCAAGCCTGCCTGAAATCTCCCTGAAGCAATCACCCATATCGCTCTGCACGTACTTTGATCCGCAGAACATCTTCACTCCCTCTGCTTCATCAGTTCCACAATGAAGCACTCTCAGAGCATATCCTTCTTCATCATCCCCCATTATGCCGGAAATGCCACCATCCTTTTCAGGGACATCCTGGGCGAAAGCCGAACCATATACCCAGCCGCCTTCTGCAAGGATCTTGGTTGCAAGCAAAGGGAATATACCACCTGATGAACTAGCCATTCTTGCGGTCTCATCCTCATTCATCGCCGCATACACTCCGCGTATGTTGCTCTTATAAGGTGCAGTCTTCAGATATGGACATACCTTCTGACAGAGGCCACAGTCCACGCATCTTTCCTCATCCACAACAGGATATGGGAAACCCAGCGCATCTGCCTTCATACTGATGGCATCGTGAGGACATATGGCACGACAGGCCGTACATCCGGAGCATCTTGCCTTGTCAACTATCCTTATCATACGCCTTTCCTCCTCAATTTATTCAAAAGAAGCGAACG
>JAEIGA010005174.1_pt1 | contig 20023 bp, 28 predicted proteins | sample 9270691 | NCBI WGS metagenome assembly JAEIGA01 (sample SAMN17057246, study PRJNA624740) | gut metagenome | biome: biome; isolation source: fecal sample | host: Bos grunniens | place: China: Xizang | collected 2019 | reverse complement strand
TGTGACATATCTCGAACGAAAGGAGCAACATGGAACTTAAAGGAATTGTTTACTTAAGAAAAAAACTTGAGGTTAAGCGCAGAAGAGTGCTTACCAGATACAAATACTACGAAATGAAGAACGAGGTGCGAGATCTCGGTATTGCTACTCCGCCACAGTTGAGATACTTCCAAAGCACATTAGGTTGGTGCGCTGCCGGTGTTGATAAACTTGCAGACAGATTATCGTTCCGGACCTTCAAGGATGATAACCTTGGCATCATGGATATCTACAACATGAATAACCCTGATACCTTGTTCGATTCCGCCATCCTCGGTGCTCTGATCGGAAGTTGCTCATTCATCTACATCGTTCCGAACGAAAACGATTACCCGAAATTGCAGGTAATTGATGGCAGCGATGCTACCGGTTGCATTGATCCGATAACCGGTTTGCTGACGGAAGGCTATGTCGTTCTGGCTCGTGATGATAATGCGGTGCCAATTCAGGAAGCATACATCTACACCGGTGCCATTGAAATCCATACCAAAGAGGATAGAGGTGTTACGGTTGAGACTTTCCCGAATAACGTTCCTTATCCATTGCTCGTTCCAATTATCTTCCGTCCGGATGCTACAAGGCCGTTCGGCCATTCTCGTATTTCCAGAGCATGCATGAAGTTGGTTGATGATGCCTGCAACATCCTGAAGAGAACAGACATCTCAGCTGAATTCTATTCATTCCCACAGAAGTACGTTACTGGTTTAGATACTGATGCATCACAGTTCGACAAATGGAAAGCCACAATGAGCGCAATGATGGCATTTGAACTGAATAGTGACAATGACAACCACGTTCATGTAGGACAGTTCCAGCAGCAAAGCATGGAACCACACATCGCTCACTTAAGAATGGTGGCATCCTTATTCGCTGGCGAAACCGGTCTTACTCTGGATGATCTGGGCATCGTTTCAGATAATCCGTCTAGCGTTGAGGCTATCAAAGCCCAGCATGAGAACTTACGTCTTACCGCAAAGAAGGCACAGAAGACCTTCGGAACTGGCTTCTTAAATGCCGGTTATCTGGCAAGATGTCTGATGGATAATGAACCATATAAACGGGATATCGTCTATATGACAAAGCCGATCTGGGAGCCGGTCTTTGAACCGGATGGCTCAGCCTTAAGCCTTATCGGTGATGGTGCTATCAAGATCAACCAGGCAGTGCCGAATTACTTCGACAGAGATTCTTTATGGGATCTAACTGGCATCAAGCCAAGCGATAATACCGGATTTGCTATTGAAGAAGAGGAAGTAAATGGCTGAAGATATCGTACCTGAGTTATTAGAAAAGATTCAGAGAGATTTCAAAGAGCAATTCGATAGCAATTCCAAGATTATTCGCATCTACGGCAAGATCAGAAGCCATATGGCGACATATTCAGAAGCAAACGAATTCTCCATCGCTTGCGGAGAAATGCTTGCCAAATCGTTTAAAAAGTACCTCACGACCGAGGTTCTTCCAGAGGGCAGAATGTGGTACAACATCGCTTCCAGAATTCTTACACCTACGTTGCGCCATAACTACTCCTTGATTACCGATGTTACCGATTCTGCCCAAAGGATTTTCAATGACAATAACGGGATCGGATTAAAACCGGTAACACCGGCATTCAATACAAATCGTCTTCACGGTCTCATTGATAAAGTATCTGAAGCAGAGAATTTTGACGATGTGGCTTGGGTTTTAGATGAGCCTATTGTTAATTTCTCTCAGAGCATCGTAGATCAGGCCATAAAAGACAATGCAGACTTTCAATACAAGGCTGGAATGACTCCGAAAATCCGCAGGACAGTAGTAGGCGGTTGCTGTGAATGGTGCCAGAGATTAGCTGGAACCTATAACTATCCGTATGTTCCTACGGACGTTTACAGAAAGCACGACAGATGCAGATGCACTGTTGAGTACATTTCCGTAGATAAGCGGCAGAACGTCTGGACCAAACAGACAGAATACACAAACGGTGAAACTCCTGAAGACAGAAACAAAAGACTGCAAAAGGAGTTAAGAGAACGTCAGGCAGCTACAAGACGAGAGACAGAACAGAGAATTGTCGATGAACTTCTCCGCCAGCATCCTGACTGGTCAAGAGAAGGGGCCACAATTTATTACAGAACGCATTTAGCAAGGCAGTAGCCTTGTGAATACTGGAGGTATATATGGACCGTATAGGGAACCAGATACCTTCTCAATCTGTGATTCTTCCTTACTTTGAGACTCACGGTCCGGATGCGGTTGAGTTGTATGAGAAATGCGGAGTGAAACTACTCGAATGGCAGAAACTCATGCTTAATCACATTCTGGCGGTCAATGATGAAGATTTATTCATCCATCAGAAGTTTGGAATGGCTATACCACGAAGAAACGGTAAGAGTGAGGTTTCCCTTGCCATTATGGTTTATGCCTTGTATGAAGGCTTGCGAGTGGTTTACACCGCACACAGAACCTCAACCTCCACATCTTTGTGGGAACGATTAGTCAGGCTCCTGTCAAATATGGGAGAGGTCGAAGACAAGACCTTTAAAACCGGAAAGCGAACCGGTGCTGAAAAGGTGATCCTCAAGGAATCTAAAGGGGAAGTACATTTCAGAACCAGAACGAATAACGGTGGCCTTGGTGAAGGTTTCGACATCTTCATAGTAGATGAGGCGCAGGAGTATACAACAGACCAGGACTCAGCACTTAAGTACACGGTGTCTTCGTCTCCTAACCCTTTGACTTTCATGATAGGAACACCGCCGACAGTAAAAAGCGGTGGTACTGTCTTCTCTCAATTCAGGAAAACTGTATTGAGCGGTGAAAGTGTCGATTGTGGTTGGGCGGAATGGTCCGTGAAGGAAATGCATAATCCTCACGACAAAGAGTATTGGTACGAAACTAATCCGTCTCTGGGGACGATCCTGAAGGAAAGAGTTATCCAGGCTGAGATTACCGATGGTGAAGACCTTGACTTTAATATCCAGCGTTTAGGATATTGGGTCAGATACAACATCAAATCGGCCATCACGAAAGAAGAATGGCTGCAATGCTTATACAAGCCGAGCAGAGCCGAATGCTCTTCTAATGTTTACGTTGGGATTAAGTTTGGGCATGATGCTACCAACGTAGCAATGAGTTTTGCGGTCCGGATGAACGATAAGATATTCGTTGAATGTATAGGATGTCATTCAATTCGTGATGGTAGCCAATGGATAATCAAGTATCTGAAGGCAATTAAACCTCAGGAGGTAGTCATTGATGGAGCCAGCGGTCAGAGAATTCTGGAGCAGGAACTTACAGCATTAAGCATTGCTAAAAACTCCATAGTTCTTCCATCTGTTAAGGAGATCATCGTAGCAAACAGTATGTTTGAACCGGCTATTACGAATCACACCATAGCACACGCAGGGCAACCAAGCCTTGCGACCATCGCTTCCAACTGTGAACACAGAGCAATAGGGACGAATGGAGGTTATGGTTACCAGGCAATTAAAGACGGCCTGGAAATAGCCATCCTTGACAGCGTGATATTGGCTCATTGGAGTTGCTCAAACGGCAAAGAGAAGAAATCACAGAGAATTAGTTTTTAAAAGAAGGCAGTAATTAAGCCTTCTTTTAAGTGCTTACGCACAACACTGACGGACAGGTTAATCCGGAGGAGGTATTGATGGAAAATCAAGAAAAGACATTCACACAGGAGGAAGTAAATTCCATTGTTGGCGACCGTGTGAAAAAGGAACAGGCTAAACATATGGCTGAAATTGAGAGTTTAAATAGTAAGATTACAGCCTATGAGAAGCAGATCGCTGACTATCCAAACCAGCTGAAAGAGTTGAACGAAAAACTTACCGCACAGACTAAAGCCTTTGAGGAATCTCAGGCCAAAGTTAGTCAGTACGAGTTGCAGTCGGTAAAATTGCGTGTGGCTAACGAATTCGGAATACCATTTGAACTGGCAAATCGACTCAACGGAACCAATGAAGACGAGATCAGAAAGGATGCAGAGTCTATCAAGAGTTTCGTTGGGATGAAAACAAAAGTACCGACCAAGGAGGTCGATGATGCCAAGGTGGAAGGCGGAGTAAATGCTGCCTACCGTGAATTGGCGAACAAAATTGCAGAAAGGAAATAATTACAAATGGCAGATATCGTTTCAAGAGGCACAGATTTCCCTCATGAATTATTAACCGAAATGATTAACGGAGTTCGTGGCAAGTCAACATTAGCCCGTTTATCAGCTCGTAAACCAATGGCATTCAGTGGCACTGATGCTTTCGTATTCACTCTGGATAAGGAAGTTGACATCGTTGCTGAAAATGGTGCTAAGACCAAAGGTGGTGCAACAATTACTCCTGTAACCATGGTTCCAATTAAGTTCGAATATGGCACCCGTGTTTCCGATGAGTTTGTTTACTGCTCAGAGGAAAAGAGAATGGAATACCTGAGAACCTTCTTAGAAGGCTATGCCGCAAAGATGGCCAGAGGTATGGACATTGCAGCAATGCACGGATTCAACCCAAGAACCGGCACTGCTTCACAGGTAGTTGGCAATAAGAACTTTGATGCTCAGATCATTAACGCTAACAAGATCACCGCAACCTCTAACCCAGATACCGACATCGAAGGCGCAGTTGCAAAAGTTATCGGTGCTGAACACGAAGTTACCGGTGTTGCTGTTGCTCCAGCAGAGGCAGCTGCATTAGCAGCCTTAACCGTAAACGGTGTTAAGCAGTACCCAGAACTGGCTTGGGGTGGAAATCCTGAACAGTTAAACGGCAAACAGTTTGATGTAAACAGCACAGTATCAGCAAATAGCTCAGGTGTTCTGGCTTATGTTGGTAACTTCCGTGACTTCTTCTACTGGGGTTATGCTGATGAAATCAAATTCGAAGTTATCGAATATGGTAACCCAGACAACGATGCTACATTAGGCGACCTTAAGGGACACAACCAGGTATATCTGAGAGCCGAAATGTATGTTGGTTGGGGCATCCTCGAACCTAACGCATTTGCAGCAGTCGTATCAGCCTAATGGCTGAAGCATTCGCTTCAATTACAGATTATCAGAATCTTACAGGACAGAATTTAACCGCTAGTGAGCAGGAAAGGGCAACCTACCTGCTCTCTATTGCGAGTGATAGGTTAAGGCAGACAGCAATTAACAATGGCTCCGATCTGGATGACATGATTGCTAACGGCCTTGTACTTGAGAGCGTAGTAAAATCTATCACCGTTGACATCGTAGCAAGAACAATGGCCACACCGACAGACGAGGCACCGGTTACACAGTATTCTCAGAGTGCTCTGGGCTACACAGTGAGCGGAACTTACTTAAATGCCGGTGGCGGTATCTACATCAAGCAGAGCGAACTAAGAGCGCTGGGCTTGACCAGGCAAAGGTACGGTTTTATTGACCTATATGACCACAAGAATTAACGGAATTTCTGTCACGTTAGTTAATCAAGTGGAAGTTGGAACAGACGAATTCAACCATTCGATTTATTCCGAAACTGAAACCATCGTAGAAAATGTCCTTGTTGCGCCATCCTCAACCAATGAGGTATTGGAGTCAACCGACCTGTACGGTAAAAAAGCAGTTTATACCATAGCTATTCCCAAGGGAGATACGCATATTTGGGAAGATCAGAAGGTAATATTCTTCGGCATTGAGTGGCGAGTATTCTCGCTGCCAATGTCCGGTATCGAGTCGAATATTCCTTTAGATTGGAATACCAAGTATTACGTTGAACGGTATGCCTAATTACATTTCAATTCCCACGAAGAACGGTGAACTGAAACTGAATTCTCAGACAGTTCGTCAGTTACTTTACAGCCAGGAGATCAGAGGGGTTCTGACCACCATGGGGAACGATTTTGTTAAGAGGTTAGGGAACGGCTATGGGGTAACACTGTTTAGTGGCCATGACCGTGTAAGAGCGATCGTGACTACCACCGATGAAGAATCTGCAAATGATAATCTGGAAAACAACACTCTTCTAAAGGCGGTGGGGAAATGATAGAAAAAATCATACTCGACTACCTTAGTTCAGTGCTGACAGTAGGATGTTATATGGAACGTCCAGAACAAAAGCCTGAAACTTACATCATAATTGAAAAGACAGGTGGAACGGAAACAAATAACATCAAGTCTGCGACAGTGGCGATTCAGAGTTATGCTCCGACCTTGTATCAAACCGCTGCATTGAACGAGGAAGTCAAGGAAGCAATGAAGAACATCGTCACTTTAGACGATGTGTCGGCTTGTCGGTTGAATAGCGATTACAACTACACCGACACTAGGAGCAAGGAATACCGTTACCAAGCGGTGTTCAACATTTATTACTATTAGGAGGATAACAATGCTTGTATCAAATGTTACAGCTGCTAAACCTGCTACTGGCGGTGCTTTGAGCGTTGCTCCACTGAGCACAACTCTACCAACTACCGCTAATGGCGCTTTAGACAATGCATATAAGAATATGGGTTATATCTCCGAAGATGGCCTGACACACGATATGTCACGCTCCACACAGAGCATCAAGGCTTGGGGTGGTGACATCGTTCTGGACATTCAGGATGAAAAGACCGATGACTACAACTTCACACTCATCGAAGCATTAAACGTAGATGTTCTGAAGTTAGTCCATGGTGATACAAACGTTAGCGGTGCACTCGCTACCGGCATCACCATCAATGCAAATGCAACAGAATTGCCTTCTCAGGTATTCATATTCGATATGATTATGAGAGACGGTGCCTTAAAGAGAATCGTTATTCCGAACGGAAGAATCATCAACGTATCAGAAGTTACTTATAGTGACAGTGATGCAGTTGGCTATGCTTGCCAGTTAAGAGCATATCCAGATGCCAGTGAAAACACTCACTATGAGTACATCTTAAAGGCTTAATCATGATAAAGGGTACTACTAATTCAGGCTTTGAATATTCTATCAATGAAGATGATCTGAATGATATGGAGTTTATCGACACATTGGTGGATATTAAGGACAATGACTTCACTGCCTTCTCAAAGTTAGCAACTATCATGCTCGGTAAGGAGCAGAAGCAAAGACTCTATGACTTCCTCAAAGAAAGAGAAGGCAAAGTCAGGATAGACTCCTTTGTGAAGGAAATGACAGACATTCTGTCGAATAACGAAGCGATAAAAAATTAGTTGCCCTTGCCAATGCGATAAAACAATATGAGGACTTATTGATCTGCGACTTTGCGGAGACATACCACATATTCAATTACAGGGAGTTGCCGGTAAAGTTGCTGGTAACTCTCTTCATTGGCTTAAGGGCAGACTCACGAATAAAAATGAAAGTAAGCGGCATGAAAGTGCCGATAAATACAATCCTTTTAGCCTCCATCTCCGACAAGTTAAGCGTGTGGCTATATGCTAATAGCAAGGATGCAAAACGTGGCGTAAACAAGCCGAAAATGATCCTGAATGAACTTTTAGCCGAAGACAATGATTTACAGTCATTCACAGACAGCGACACTTTTGAGAGAAGAAGGGCAGAGATACTTAAACAGTTAGAAGGGAGAGACTAATGGCAAGCGGTCAGGAATTAGCACAGTATTATATTCAAATCATTCCATCCGCCAAAGGCATGGGCGGAAAACTTGCTGAAGAGTTAGACGATGCCGGTAAGGAAGCAGGCGAAGCCGGTGGTAAATCCCTTGTTAGCTCAATAAAGGGCATGGTAGTGGCTGCCGGTATCGGCAAGTTAGTCACTGACGTTATAAGGCAGGGCATTGAAGCAGGTGGAAATCTTGAACAGGCCATCGGTGGTGTCAAAGCACTATTAGGCGATGAGGCATATGTCCAGGTTGCAGAGAAAGCACAGGCAGCTGCTCAGACTTTAGGTGTAACAGCAAACTCCTACATGGAGCAGGTAACTTCATTCAGTGCGAAGTTATTGCAAGATCTCGGAGGTAATACCGAGGCGGCCGTTCAGTATGCAGACATGGCTATTTCGGCAATGTCAGACAATGCTAATAAGATGGGCACGGATATAGCCTCTATTCAGACGGCATATCAGGGGTTTGCCAAGGGCAATTTCACGATGCTGGATAACCTCAAATTAGGTTATGGTGGTACCAAAACCGAAATGGAAAGGCTCCTGGCGGATGCTGAGGCCATCAAGAAGGCAAACGGTGAAATGGCTGACTATTCCATCGAATCATTTGCAGACATCGTAGAAGCGATCCAGGTGGTCCAGACAGAATATGGAATTGCCGGTTCTTCAGCAGAAGAAGCAGCAAGCACTATTTCCGGTTCAATGGGTTCCGTTTCAGCAGCCTGGGAAAACTTCGTTGCAAACATGACATTAGGAGAAGACATACAGCCTTCACTTGATGCTTTATTTACCACGGTTACAAATGCAGCCAATAACCTCATTCCAGCCGTTCTGAACATCGTTTCTACTTTACCTGGAGCAATACTCGAAACCATCATAACGCTCGCACCAACGCTTATGGAAGCCGGTATGACAGCCATCGTTTCCATTGCTACCGGATTAGCAAACAACATTCCGGTATTGATACCGAAAATGGTTGAAGCGGTTTCTACCATTGTGCAGACATTACTGAATAACGCTCCGTTAATCATTGATGCAGGCTTAAAACTCATCGGTGCTTTAGGTGTCGGTTTGATAAAAGCGATACCTGCTCTGATTAAGCAGATACCGACCATTCTGAAATCACTCGTCAAGGCATTAGGGGAAGGCATAGCATCGTTTGCTACTGCTGGTGCTGATATGATGAACGGTTTGGCCAAAGGTATCGGAGGGGCGATCTCATCCGTTGTCCGGAAAGCCAAGGAAGCAGCTTCAAAAATCTTATCTTCTGTTAAGAATTTCTTCGGCATACATTCACCATCCAGAGTATTTGCTGAGATCGGTGAAATGAATATGCTCGGTTTGGCTGAAGGTATCGAAGACAACCTTAAACCGGTAACAAAGGCAATGGACATGGTCTCCAAGGAAGCCACGATGGATTTTGAGAGCAAAATGGCAATGAATGCCGGTTATGAGTACGGCAACGATGTCATAGGATCATCAACAAATAACTATGGCGGTGTTACCATCAACGTTAATGCTAAAGACGGTGAGTCCGCCAGAGATATTGCACGCAAGGTAGCAGACATCTTACAGGGCGAACTTACAATACAGAAGGCGGTGTATATTTAATGAATTACTTCACATTTGACGGAGTTTCTAGCGAAACATACAACGCATATATAGCAGAATCAAATATGTTTGATGCATCCGCAGAAGATGTAGAAAGCATCACTATCCCAGGGAGGAATGGCGCATACCACATTCCTAAGAACCGTTTCAACGTGTTCGATGCTTCAGTGGTCATTTACTTTCCATCAGATATGCAGACAAACGTTGATGATCTGCGGAATTTCTTGCTAAGCAGAAAGAAAAGTTGCACTTATAGTGAGTATCTGAAACCGAACGAGTTCCGGATGGCCAGATTCAAGAGCGCATTTATTCTTTCATCATCTAGCAAGGAATCTGCTTCAATGACATTAAACTTTGAATGTCAGCCTGAGAGATATTTGCTGTCAGGCCAAAGCACGACACAGTTCACAGCAAACGGAACGATAACAAATCCTACATTATTCGATGCAAAACCTCTTATCAGAATCTACGGCACCGGAACTTTAACGGTAGGAGATTTTACGGTAACAGTAAGCACCGTTGATAGTTATGTTGATATTGATTTCAACACGCTTAACGCATATAAGGGCGATGTTAATTGCAATGGGAATGTTTCCTTTGGCGAGTTGGTTTTGGTTCCTGGAGCGAATGCAATAACCTTGAGCGGCATAACAAAAGCCATCATCACACCGAGGTGGTTCACGTTATGAGACCGATTCTATATCCAGCAGATACATTACAGTTTACAGATAATGGCATTGGTACTTTAACCGATGCCATTTCTTGCATAGTTACAGAAGAGAGAAACGGTGCCTACTATCTGGAGATGGAATATCCTCAGAACGGCATTCATGCTGAAGACATCGAATTAGATAACATATTGTTCGTCTATGCGAACGATACTAAGAATGCGCAGGCTTTCAGGATCGTCACAATAAACAAATCCATTACCGATAGGATATTGGTTACGGCTTACCACATCAGCTACGACCTGAATTACTTTCCGGTAGAGCCATTCGTTGCAACCGGTATTAGTGATATCTTATCCGGAATTGAAGAAAACACTGTTGGAACCTGTCCATTCACCATTACATCAAACATTGAAAATACTACTTCCCAATATAATCAGATCGTTCCGAAATCGGTCCGGTCCTGCTTGGGTGGTAGTGAGAATTCGCTCCTCCAGTTATTCAGCGGTTCAAATCCTCCTGAATATGAATGGGATAACTTTGCGGTACATCTTTGGACACAGAGAGGCGCAGATCATGGTGTTACTTTGAGATATGCAAAAAACATCATGGACTTGCAGAACGAGATCAATACATCAAATGCCACGGCAGTTCTGCCATTCTGGACGAATGCAGATGAAACTGTAGTGATAATTGGCGATTTGCAATATGCAAGCGTGGTTGATCCAGATGTTCCAAAAACAATCGTGTTAGATCTCAGCGACAAGTTTGATGATACTCCAACCAAGTATCAGATAAACCAAGCCGGTCTGGAATATGTCACAGCTGCACAGATTTGCAATCCAACAAGCAGCATCACAGTTTCCTTTGTGAATCTGGCCGACACCGAAGAATACAAGGATATCGTACCATTAGAAACGGTCCGGCTCTGTGATACCGTGACGGTTATTTATGAACCTCTTAACATTTCCGTTAATTTCAAGGTGATAAAGACCGTTTACAATTCACTCCTGGAACGCTATGAGTCTATTGAATTAGGGAATGCTAAGAGTTCTTTAGGTAAGACGTTAGCCGGTGCCATAACCGACATTAACTCTGTAATCAAATCCAATGGCAAAATCATTTCTGTAGTTCAGAAACTCGATGAGGAAATGGGCGAATGGTCTAGCACCATCACCGAGATCACCGAGAACGGCATGAAGTCGATAAAACCACAATATGCTTTATCAACCTCAAGAGATACGGTGGAACTCACGCTTTTATATGTAAGCGAAGATACCATCGTAGGCTCATCTTCTTTCGTAAGAAGTGAGGTCGGAAATGTACAGTGGTTGGACGAGATGCCGGAGGTTCCTGGCGGTTACTACTTATGGGCGAGGGACGTTATTACCTGGTTAGATGATTCTGTCACCTATGAGAATGTTCGCTTACTGGAGGGCATTTCAGCCAATACAACGCTGATTTACCTCAAGCAGAGCCAACTGATCCAGAGAGCAGATGAAATCCTCCAGAGAGTCGAAGAAGAGGCCATAAACGGTGAAAGAAGATATTCTGAACTGAGCGTAAAAGCTGATGAAATTGATGCTAAAGTCACGGATGAAACGCAGAACCTCTGGACACAAGTCAACCAGAATACTTCAGATATATCCAACACTGTCGGAAGAATTGACGAGCAAGGCCAGTACATCGAACTAGCCAAGACGATGTTAGATGAAGATGGCTTCCACGTTGAGACAGCAGGAACAGACAGAAGTTCTACATTAACTGGTGATGGCTTAACCGTAACCGATTCAAGTGGCAATGAGGTCTTAGTCGCAAGCGGAACGGATAAAGGTGTTATCGCTTCAAACTTAACTGCGAACAATTACCTCATCTTAAATTACGGTACATTCATTGCAAGATTTGAGCCTTACTCAGATATATATGATTCTGAGCAAATAGGAATCTATGTTGATTAGGAGGAAATATGTTAAGCGGTAGTTTTACAACAAATTCCATAACTGATTACGGCCTAACAACATCCTTCCGATTCAGTTGGACGGCTACTCAAAGCATAACGAATAACACTTCAACGGTAAGTTGGAATGTAACTACGATTCAGAGCCCTCAAGGTTCAGGGTATCAGAGAACCATAATGGGCGGTTCTACCGTTACAGTGAACGGCAGAAGCTACACCATTTCTTCAGGCCAAGGTGCTTACAATGGCTTACAGATAGCAAGCGGTTCAACCGTCATTACCCACAACGATGATGGTTCAAAGACCTTTGCGGTAAGTCTGAAGGTAAGTTTAGGCTATGCAAGTTCCAATTCAAACGTAGGCTCTTCTAACTTCACTTTGGATGTTATCGCAAGGGCATCAACGTTGTCTCTGGATAAAGCATCAATGATAATCAACGGATCAAATTCTGTTGTTATCACGATAGGGAAAAGGAACTCATCCTTCACTGATAATCTCTCGTATAACTTCAACGGCACAACAGGTTCTCTGGGAACAAACGTAGGTTCTTCAGTTACATGGACAGTTCCTTTAAGTCTTCTGAGTGCAATTCCAAATACAACGAGTGCTTCTTGTTCCATCATCTGTGAGACCTTCAATGAAGGGGTATCAGTAGGCACGACAACGGCTCAGATTACCTTATCCACAAATGCAGTTCCTACTGTGACAGTGGCCATTCAGAATACCACGACAAAATATGATGGAACGGCCTACACAACAAACTGGTTAAGGTATCACTCCACTGGGACGATTACAGGAAGTGCTTCTTCTCCGGGTGCGACAATATCCTCTTACAGGATAATGAACGGCAACACAGAGGAAGGAACTGCTCTCCCTTGTAATGTATCGAACTTAACGGAAAACACCATTGTGGTGTACGCTACGGACTCCAGAGGGCAGACAGGCTCAGCTACGATTACTTTAAGTCCTTGGGTTGATTACATAAGACCTACTATTTCCATAGGGGAAATGGAGAGGGCGAGTATAACAACGGCAACAAGTACTGTAACGATAAATCTGAGCGGTACTGCTACCTTGAATTCTGTCTTAAGTTCTACTTACACGATTCAAGTGGGCAATGGTTCTACCACGGCTTCAAAAACGCTCTCTACGAGCCGAACTGATGTCCATTGGGAAGATACCTTACAGTTAGGAAACATCGCTCGTGAGTCTTCTTACACCATCACGGCAACGATTAACGATGGCTTTGAGCAATACACGGCCACTGCAAAGTTAAAGCGTGCTTTCCCAGTAATTCACATGGGCAATAATCCTACACCGCACTTTGATGTAGAGGGAAATTTGATAATCCACGGAAGTGATTCAAAGATTATTTGGATAGATGACAACGGAACAAGTCACGAGATGACTTTAAGCATATTCACATCACTATTAAGTTAGGAGGAAATATGGCATATATAAAACAAACATGGATAGATAACGAATCACCATTAACGGCTGAAAGGATGAACCACATTGAGGATGGAATATCGAATAATGATGTTTCCATTACCTCATTAGATACACGAATCAATTCCTTGGCAGGTGGCGGTCAGCCGATAGTCGTTACCCAAGCATCCGACATGACAGATCAAACGAAAATCTACCTCTATGTTGGGGAAGAAACTGGCTATGAAACTGGGCATTGGTATTATTACGATACTACTTGGACAGATGGCGGTCAGTATGGCGCTGATGGTGGTGTAAATACAAATGCACGAAACATCTTAAGGTACATATTACAGAGAGTTGCTTATACAGAAACGGGAATGGATGTTTATGTCAACGCACTGTATGAAGCACTTGCACAGGCTGGCGGTTCTGGTGGTAGTAGCGAAACCACATCATATATGATTATGAATGCACTTACCCACGTTACTAACAGTAATGATGCAACTGGTTGTGATGAAGGGGATAGTTATAGTGCGACATTGAGTGCTGATACTGATTACACCATTGATAGTGTAACAGTAACTATGGGTGGTACGGATATTACAAGTACAGTTTACAGCAATGGCACAATTACTATTGCTTCAGTAACAGGTGATATTGTTATAACTGCAAGTGCTGTTGCTGAAACATGGGATATTGAATGGTCATACGAAGATGGCGGATTGCCAAATGTTGTTGATACTGCAAATTGGACATTATCACAAAACACAAGCGGCAGTGCAACATTTGTTGAAAATGAGGGAATCAGAGTATATAGAACAAATGGACCAACATATACAATTTATCCAAAAAATTATCAAACATCTTCATCAAGTGCTTATGAAACAGTATTCAATTTTACAACAATGCCAACAGTAAATGGCTTAATACTCAGGCTTGGGAATGGGACAATTGGTATGCAAGCAACCATTGGTAATGGTGGTATATCTATTGATAATGGTTCTTCTTTAATTTCTGGTGTCAGCATTTCAACAGGGGTTGATTACACTGTAAGAGCAATATGCAACACCACTGGAACATGCGAACTGTATTTAGATGGCACATTGCTTTGGAGTGGTTCTGCTTCTGATATCGGCAATAAGAAAAACCATTTTATGGTTACATCAACAACATCTACTGACATGTATATTCGTTCAATTAAATTCAAAGTATAAGGCGGTGAAACATGGCTGTTTATAATATAAACGGAAATCAATTAAATACTGTTTATGATATGAGCAATAATCAGTTATCACAAGCATATGACATCAATGAAAATCCTCTGCTTGATGGTGGAGGTGATGAAGTTTTAGACGATTTACTTCCAAATAGACTACTTGTTTGGCATGATGAATTTGATGGAACGGAAGTTGATTCATCTAAATGGAATCATTTGTTTGGTTACTACAACGCAAACAGATATTATATGTATGAAAATGATCTTGCTCATAATGCGTATTGTGAAGATAGTGTTTTACATATTACAAACGAAAAAGATTCAACAATGTCTAATACTTCTTGGACAGGTGCATTTATTCATACTAACAATTTGTTTGAATTTAGATACGGGATGATTGAAGCGAAGATGAAATTCCCTACCAATACAAATGTCTATCATTCGACATTCTGGACACTTGGCGCAAATTATGAACGTATTTGTAATGTAAATACTCAAGGTGACGAAACACAAGGTGTTCTTGCTTCCACATGTGGTGAAATTGATATTGCTGAAGGCGATAATGGAACTGTAACAACCACAAAACATTGGGCAACACCATCAACAAACGCACATCAAAGCGGTGGTCATGCCACAATAACTTCAGATTCAGCTAACTGGCACATTTATGGGTGTGAATGGACTGAAGATACAATCAAAATTTACCTTGATAGAGTATTGATAAACACATGGAATGTCAGTAATGCGACAGTTGAAAATTTTAATGCGTTCAGACTTCCACATTTCTTAATGTTTAATCAAAACCCCCAATTAAGCGGAACGCAAACAGAGAATTTTTTGGAAACATTAGTTGATTGGGTAAGAGTATATGCGCCAGAAGGTGTGACAAAAATTATCAAAGAAATAGGCATCAGCATTGATTCAACACTGTCATTGTCTGTCGGTGGTACGCATTTATTAACTGGAACATTCACCCCCAGTAATCCATCTGACATGACATTGATCTGGACGACAAGCGATTCATCTGTATGCACTTGCTATGGTGGCAAGGTCACTGCAATAGCAAGCGGAACAGCTACTGTCACTGCCACTACCAAGAACGGATATAGTGCAACATGTACAGTTACAGTGTCATAAATTGTGGTAATTATGCTTACCCTAGAAGAACTACAAGACATCTTCTTAGAGATGCGAATTGATTATCAGGAGGACGAAAATGATAACACAAGCAGAATTATTACAGATTCTTCAGACTCAGCCGACAGTTAAGATTTTGGAGTTCAAGTCCAAATTATATGGTGGTAAGAGTCCGTGCATTCCCATCAACAAGGGCAATGGGTTCACGCTTGCCAATTGCACTGGCTATACTTGGGGTGTCTGGCTTTTAGCAAGCAAACTGGATGCTTCTCAGCTAGATTTGTGCGGTGGTAATGCCAATAAATACTTTGACCATAAGGACAAGTACGAAAGAGGGCAGAAGCCTAAAATCGGTGCTATTGCCTGCTGGGAAGATAAGAAGTACGGCCACGTTGGAATTGTAGAACATATCTATCCAAGCGATGCTATTGATGTAAAGATGTCCTCTTATGGTGGAAGTATCTGCTATACAAGGCATCTGGATGCACCGTATTCCTACACCAATGACTTAGGCGATAGAATGACATTCCAAGGATTCATCTATTGCCCTTACATTGAAGAGCCAAAACCATTAAAACCTATCGAAGAAGTCGCACAGGAAGTAATCGAAGGGAAATGGGGAAACGGCCATGATAGATATGTGCGGTTGACGGAAGCAGGCTACAATTACAGCGAAGTCCAGAACAGAGTCAATGAAATTTTATCTGAACAGAAATTAAAAGTAGGAACTAAAGTTAAAATCATTGCTTATGGAAATGCACAGGCAAACGGTAAGGGGAGAACAGCAACAGGCTTAGGCTGGACAAGGTATATTAAGAAGATATATCAGGGTGCTGAGTATCCTTATCAGGTTGGGAACGACAACGGAACCACTGGTTTCTATAAGAAGGAAGCATTAAAGAAACTTTAGGAGGCGAATTATGAAAATATTTCAGTGGAGTGATAAACTCTATGATGGTGTGAAGTATTTTGCCATCAATATTGTTCCAGCAGCAGAGTTCTTCTGGTGCTTACTTGCTACTACCTGGAAGATTCCATATGGACTTGAAGTTGGGACTTCCATCGGTGGTTTTGGAATGTTCCTCGCTTTATGCCTTGGAATGTCAAAAAGGGAGTATGAAAAGGCAAAAAATGAAAAAATGGAAATTTCTGAGGTACAATGATTATGCCAGCAGAATTCACCACATTTGTCTCCATTTGTTCAGGAGTCGCTGCCATCATCGCCTGCATTAAACTGATTAACTCACCTCTCGACCAGATTAAGAAAAACGCAGATGATATTAAGGAGTTGCAAAAAAATGAGAAGGCCAGGAAAGATACAGATAGAGCAATCCTCAACGGTCTCCAGGCAATGACTAATCATATGATTGATGGCAACGGTATTGCTGAACTCAAGAAGAGCAGAGACGAAATAAACAAGGCGATAACCGAGATCGCCACTAAATGAGTACATTTGAGTGACTTCGTTCATTATACTTTACTCCTTTCTATCGGAAAAAGCTGATGTAACCCGGCATCGGCTTTTTTCGTTTTAGGTAGAAATTAGGTAGAGCATGAGTGGTGGTTCCTGTACAGAACCACCCAAAATGTGCGAAAAATGACATTAAACGACATTAAAAGACCACAAAATGCACTAGACGACATTGTACGACATTTACACCTAGTTCCGGCCGGAACCACCAGATACTAAAAAAGGTGCCTATTTAGGGCACTTTTTTCATTTGCTAGGTAGAGTTAGGTAGAAATTATGTCTTTGTTTATCACATCTACGATGTCCAGCAGCTCGCTTTTCCATAGGTGGGAGTAGGTATTCAAGGTCAGGGTGACGTTTGCGTGACCGAGCCATTTGCTCACCAGGATCGGAGTCGCTCCCTTATTGATGAGATAGGAAGCACACGAATGTCTGAAGTCGTGAATTCTTATTGGTTCTAATTCTGCCTTTTTAAAGTAGGCATTCTTTATCTTCTGCAAAGTAGATTCGGGGAATGGCCTCTGACCACCAAAAACGAACATCTCCGCTTGATTTTGACCTTCGACATATTGGTGTTCGTGCAGGTCATAAAGTGCGTTATACACGATGTCTGGAAGCGGTAGAGTGCGGATGGAAGATTTTGTTTTTGGGGTAGTAATCTCATAGCCGTTTGTTAAGGCACGTTTTGTATTCACTGTTCGTTTGACGGACAGTGTTTTTTTATTGAAGTCGATGTCAGGCCACATCAAGCCGTTAGCCTCTCCACATCTTAACCCCATGAAGTACAACGTGGTGAAGAAGGCAAGGTGAATGGGATTCTCAATAACTGAAATGAATTGGTTGAACTCATCCAGCGTGATGAACTTCATTTCCTTCTTATCTTCGTTCTTGAAGGAGTCGAACTTATCGGGAATGGCCGTGGTCACATCGTATCTTCTGCGAGCAAATTCGCATAACTGCTTAAAGGTTCCGATGATCTTGTTTTTATAGAAGTTCGATAATCCCTTGCCGTTCCACTCGTAAACATCTAACTGGTCTAGGGCATCCTGGTACTGTCTTAATGTAAGGGAAGTGATGGGAACATCGCCCAAGGTCACAAGCATATGATTCAGCATTGTGCAAATCTGACCGTAAGTCATTCGCTTTACCCTCTGTTTCTTTTCCGCAAGGAAGACCTGAGCAACCTGGTTGAACGTGATCCCAGAGGGAGCGGACTCACCTAACTCAAGAAGTTTCTGTGCTTCCGCTCTCTCAGCTTCTTTTTTGGTTTTGAATTTCTTCGATTTGACCTGGGTTCTCTGGCCGTTTACCGTAACGTGTATGTAGTAGTAGAACTTCCTTCCATCCTTGGTAGGGGCATCTTTATAGACTGGCATCAGCGTTTCCTCTGAGAGATAATGAAGTCAATGTAAGTCATTATCTTATCAAATTCATCATCTGTTACTCTGGCACGTTCGATGGCTGCTCCGATGACTTCACCCTTCATCTTGGCATCCAGATCAGTGACAACAGTTAGATCTTCGTTCATCAGATGATCCACGGAAATACCGAAGTAATTAGCAAATTCTCTGAGGTCGGAGGCGATGGGTAATCGTGCACCGCTCTCATAACTTGCGATGGTTGATTTTGCCTTGCCACCGAGGGCATGGCCTAATTCTGTTTGTGTCATGTGTCTTTGCTTACGCAAATATCTGATATTGTCCCCAAATCTGTTCATTATATTGTCCTCCCAACATTATTCTAGCAAAAAGTTCCTAAAATGTAAACTTTATGCTTGACAGTTCGCGAATAGTGGAATAAGATATTGTCATAAGGACGGAGGGTTAAGAAAGATGAACAAAAGGAACACAGCAAATGAATGGTTAATCGAAAGAGTACAGTATCTGAAGAGTCAGGGAGTGGATAAATTCTTATGCTGCACCTGGAACGGCAAAAGATGGATGAGACCGGTCTGGAGAGCAACAGCGCAGGGGATCAGCAAATATGCCAACGATATGTATTTGAAGTACGGAGACGGATTCAGCGTCACCGTTGAATATATTGATGATAAGTCCATGGAATTCAAATCCTTGACCTATTATCAGGCATAATTCTCCTCATGGAAGCCATTTGAGGCTTCCTATGAAGTATTTATCACAAAGATGGATACTTGATAGGGTGTTTCAAAACATCTCGCAGAAAGGAGGAAAATGCGTTGAGAGAGATGGTAAAAGCAGAAGATGTAACAAGAAGGATGAAAGCGATCCGGACGGGAAAGGGAATGTCCTGCACGGATGTTGCCAGGATTCTGGGATGCTCACGTCAGGCAGTTTCTCAGCAGGAAAATAATCCTCTGAGACTATCCGTAAAGAGTTTAATGAAGTACGCAAATGTTTATGGTTGCGAACTCTCAGATTTTTTTACGGATTAAAAGTTCGCGTAACGTGGAAGTATGAACCCATTCATCACTACAAACGAGTTAGCTGAAATGTGTGACATAACAAATCGGGAAGCATCACACATTATCAGGGAAGTCCAGAAGGACTTAGAAGACAGAGGTTTCTATGTAATCAAGAGCAAACCTCTCAGAGCACCAAGAAAGGAAGTTCTAAAAAAGTTAGGAGTAGAGTTATGAAATTTTTGAAAGAAGCGTGTAAATTTGTCGGTTTGCAGATTCTAGTAATAGTAGGAGGTATTGCGGTATGGCTACTAGCAGCAGCAATGATGTGATGGACAGAGGGCTGTACTTCATGAAGAACATCGACTTCGCAAGGAAGACAGCCGAAGACTATCTGGAAAGTGCAATGTTCTTCGCAAAGAGGAGCAACGACCAGGAATACGAATACTGCATCGCCAGAGCAAGCGAATGGTTCGGAATCACACAGACATGGCGAGATCTCGCAAGGAACGAGAAATGCTACATAGTCGATTAGTACAGAAGGCATATAG
>JAEIGA010005173.1_pt1 | contig 20028 bp, 21 predicted proteins | sample 9270691 | NCBI WGS metagenome assembly JAEIGA01 (sample SAMN17057246, study PRJNA624740) | gut metagenome | biome: biome; isolation source: fecal sample | host: Bos grunniens | place: China: Xizang | collected 2019 | reverse complement strand
ATTTGTGCCTTGTTGTGAACCACTATTTAAGCCCATAATGTAATCATAAAGAGTGTTAGAAGTGTTTAGTAAGTTAGAAAGATTACTAGATTGTCTGTTATAATAACTATCATATAAATTAGCTAAACCCTCTTGCATAGCGTTGTTAAAGCTATTTGTAGAAGCTTGTAACGCACTTGAACGCATTAAGCCCCTATCTGTTATATCGCCTAATACGTTTGTATCATATGCTTGTTGCATATTTCTGTTAAAGTCATCTTGGTACACTTTAAAATTTGCGTCGTTAGCAAAATCACCGCTAAGCATACTGTTAAGTGTAGGGTTAATATTGCTAGATACTGTTCCCATAGTTTCACTCATCCACCCAGCGGGTTTATAGGTTGTACCGTCTTTGTTTGTTGTAGAAGAGCCAAAAAGCTCGCCTGTGTCATAAGTTGTTGTTGCGTATTCTGGTGCTTTTGATTTACCTTTGCCCATTTTTACCTCCTATTTTAGTTATGTTATCCCTAAGCTTTTGAAAGTTCCTTTTTGTCTTGTGTCTATTACATAATCCCCCTTTATATCATCAAATACGATAGGGACTGGAGAAGTTTCTCCCATAACATACCAAGCCTCTAAAGAGGTTGGAGTATCATCAGCAGGATATAAAACTTCGTTTTGTAATGACTTAGAGTATTTTTTGTGTAGACAGATAGCTAGTGGTTCAATACCATTCATAGGGAGCTCATATCTAGCTCTGTTATAGAATTTCATAAACTCATCACGAGAGATCTTTTTCTGAGGATTACCCTCTAACAAAGCTTCTAATTGAGCCTCAATGTTTGCTAACCTGTCTTCTAAATTTCTTTTGTTGTTCATTGTATTTTACTCCTATAATTAAACTTTCAATCTTAATTATAGGTGTGTGAGTAATCGGCATTTTTACAAAACAAATAGGGTGTGTTGTAGACGTTTTAAGAGGGGTTAAATATCAAAGACGATTAAATATACCTAACTAACTATAAACTCGTCAAGAATAGGCTAGAATTGCACACTAAATAAACAAAAAGGAGAGCATATACTCTCCTATCGAAGAAGATTGTAAAAGTAAAGTTTAATTATTGAGCAAAAACGCACTTAATATCTTAACCTCTAGGTCTATGTAATCATTATAAATCTTATTGAATAAACTCTCTTGCAAAGCTCTTTGCTCCGTTGTTCGCTCGTTGTTCATTATTCCTCCTAGCTCTTAATTGTAATTGTAGGAGCTTCTAACTTCGGCAATAAAAAAGAGGGAAGTATTAGCTACTACCCTCTAAAATGTAATTAACAATGAGTTTAATATGGTCTTTCATCAAAGAAGTTAAATAAAGTGTGAAACTCGTAAGGGATTGGTTTCTTAGAAATAGCTGCATTTCTATTCTTTAAAATAACTAGCTCCACTTCTCTAACTTCACTTCCCTTCTTTTCTATTTCGTTATATCCTGATTGTCCTACTCCTTGTAATTGTAATCCCATAAGAACGTCGCACCCATACTCAATATTACCAGTTTCTTTAAAGCAAGCCATAGAGACAGGAGCATTATAATTATCTCTGTTAAATGAGCTTATAGTTACAACAGGAAGAGAAAACTCTTTACTTAGCAATTTTAGCTTAGATATTGCGGTGTCATTGTTTTGTTTTACCCCTGCTTTTGGCTCTGCAGGCTTCAATATCTGTAAATAATCCACTATAACAACTGGGGTGTAGCCTTGAGGGTGTAATGGTCTCCTATACTTTATGATGTTAGCTACTTGCTTTCTTATATCATCAACCCCTAACTGTTCATTTGCTTCATAGATAAAAATATGTTTAGAGTAAGATCTATAGCTTTGAGTAGCTTCTTCAATGAGTTCTAATTCTCTTTTAGAGTAGTCTTTATAACGACTATATGTAGAGATCCCATAAGCTGTCTTAGCATTATGTGTATCTCCTTTGCACTTCATTAAAGTTTCTCTACTGATACTTTTAGAGATTAGTTCATATTTAGACTGCTCTAGGGAGAATATAATAACATCTCTTCCGCTCTTAGCTATTTGATCCGCCATTTGTAAGCAAAATGTAGTTTTACCCAAAGAGGAGATAGCACCTATAAAATACAAACCTTCTCTCAAACCGCCTACTAAAGCTTTGTCTAGTTGTTCAAACCCTGTAGGAATTACAGCAGCCCCTGAATTATCTTTAATATGCTGTTGGAAGTCTGTTAAGAAATCACTAGCAGGAGAGATCTCTTTTTTTAAGTTCCTATTGGTTTCAATATTGGTCTTATAAAGCATATAAACACAGTCGTTTAAAGCCTTGTTAATATTGTCTTCTAAGCTTTTTCTATCATTTAATAAAGCTTCGTTAATATCCTTATACTTTTGACCTTGTAATTGGACTGCAAGGTATTGAAAACCTAGCTCTTCTAAACCTTTTATTAGTTTCTCTTTAGAGGTTTCTCCTGCATTATCACTATCTAAAGCAATTATAAAAGGATATTCAGTTTTAATCTTTCCTGCTTCGTTCAATTCTTTTAGAGCTTTGATAAATTTAGTGTGATAAGTAGCTCCACCTAAAGCTACAGAGTCCACTCTATTATTACTTGCTTCTATAACGCTTAGAGAGTCTATTTCCCCCTCAGTAATAACTACTGGTTTATCAGTAAACAAAGCTTCTATGTTAAATACGTCTGCTCGTCCTTCGTTGCGTCTGTATCTATCCTTTTTAGAGACATCATTTCTAAGAGTTCTAGCATTATATGAATAACACCCTCTAGGGAATATAACAGCAGGAGATCCAAAGAAGAGCTTACACTCAGCGTCGTACTTTATACCATACCTTTTTATAACAGAATTAGAGAGCCCTCTATCTTGTAAATATGGAGTTATATTGGATGTAGCGTCAGGTAAAGAGTCAAAATACTCAGTATAGTTTATCTTTTTCTCTTCTCCTTCTTCTTTTGGTTGTTCTTGTGTAGTAGGTTTTAGTGTTATAGACGTGTCTTTAGGAGTCTTTTTAGTAGTATCTAATTCAAATCCGCAGAAGTCGCAAGCTATTTTTAACACTCTTACAAAATCCCTTTTTATGTCTAAGTTTTCCTCTTCTGCTATTAAACTTAATAAGTCCCAAGACGTTCCGCACCCATAACAATACACTTTATTAGAGTCAGGGTAGAACTCCATACTAGGACTGGAGTCTTCGTGTTGTGAGTTAATACATACAAACTTCTTTTTAGGAGTAGCGTCTACTCCATAACGTCTCTCTATGTAAGATCTCATATAAGGTTTAACAGCTTCTTTAGCTTCTTCTATACTCAAATAGGTATAGCCTGCTTTAACAGGGTTTATAAGAGGTAAAGAGTCTATAGAGTTTTCTTCTACTTTCTTAATCTCTTTTTTAGTCTCTTCTACTTTAACTATTTGAGGGTAAGCGTTTAACATAGCTTCCGCTGTTATGTCTTCTGCTTTGTCGCTATCATAAGCAATAGCTATCATATAAGGGTTATTAACATCTTTTAAATGATAAAAATTAGGGTATCTTAAAAAGCGACTCCTATTCATTGCGTTAGTGTCTCCTCCAAAAGCATATACTAACCTCTCTTGCACTTCCTTATAGGTTTGTATAGCTTCTTCTGTTGCAGGTATATGTCCGCATTTCCAATAAGCCTGTACGCCATTTCTAGTCTCTACGATCATAGTTGGAGGTATGACAGCCTCTAATAACTCGTCTATTTTATCTTCTTTAGCAGTCAGTAAGTGAGCTAACCTCTCTTCTGTATATTTCCTATTGGTTTCAGGATCTATGAAGTCTATATCAACAAAATAGTAATCTAAAAAGGTTACGTTATCGTCTGTATGTTCAGTAAGTTTACTGATACTGTTCATAGTGTTAGGAGTCCAGTAGATAGCAAAGCCTTGTTTATTATACTCTTTAGCTTCACTTAGGGTAATTACTGCCCCAACGCTCTTCTTTTGTGCTTGCATTTCTTTTCTTAACTCTTTGTTATCAACTAATGCAAAAAGTTGATTGGTTGAAAAATTCTTACTCATTGTATTTTACATCTCCCTGCAGACTATTAGGGTTGAGTGCGTGCCGTCTGCTCTGCACTTTCTATCTGTATGATAGCACACACCCCTTTAGGGGTAGGTGTGTGTCTATCGTCTCTGATTATCTCTGATAATCTCTAGGAAAATACACACCCCTCAACCATACACTATTAGTCGCTTCTAAAAAAAAGTGGACGGAGCTTTGTACACTCTAGGACGGAGCTTTGTACACTCTAGGACGGAGCTTTGTACATTTTCCCATAACCCCTTGTTTTACTGGATTATAAGCTAAAATATAATAAATTGTCAATCTAATATAGCACTCTCTTTAACACCACCTAAAAGGTAGTTATAATGCTACTTTTAGCCATATTTACTCTTTTGTTTAAGTTTTGTTAATAAAACACACACCTTTTTTGTATGTGTCTAAAACTATTATAGTATCTACATCATATGAAGTATAAAGGTAGTGGACGGAGCTTTGTACACTCTAAAATACAACTAACTCAAAGTCTCTGTAGAAGTGGATTGTAGACTAATTTAATCTCATACTTCCTATAAGTTCTTACTATATACTCGTCTTTTCTCGTTAATTCTCGTTTTTTATAATTACATAGTAAACAATGAAGTCTCAGCTATACTCTTTTAATGCTCAGTATGCTATAATAAGATTACTGGTATAATAGAAGTCTCAAAGGAGATTGCACTCCCTAGATACTTTAAAGAGGATAATCTTTTGGTTATCCTCTTTTATATTCCCTAAAATTCCCTAATATTACCCTAAGATATTAGCACCTAATAAACGTTTAATTTTAGCAATATCCTCGCTATTTCCTCGTCAATATGCTAGCTTCACCGCAAAATCACCGCAAAGGGGAGAGAGGGTATTAAGCAAGGTATTTTATATAAATCTCTACTACATCACCTATAAGAGCAAATATTCCACAAGTCAAAGCAATAAAACCGCATATAGAGTAGAGGTTTACTACTTCATAGTCAAAGCTAAGAGCTAAACCTATTAACACCAAACTTAACCCTACTTGCACAAAGCATAGCTTAGGGATCTTAGATAGTTTTTTAAACATAATTAACCCTCCTAGTCTTATAGTATCAATTTCTATCTTTGGCTAATTTCTGTTACTTTTCTGTTATTATTGTGTCAATTTATCAACTTGATTTCTTGATTATAAGGAAATTTAAAAAGCTAACATTTACTAACAATTAACAGAGTGTTAAATGTCAGGTTTTGTCAGGTTCCTTATACTACTTTTATCTACTTTAGTGTTAATTACTATTACATACTATTGCATAGCATTTCATAATATCTCCGTATAATTCCGTATAATTCCGTATTAAATCCGAGTGAAATCCGAGTGAATATAATAATCTATCGGAGTTCCTTCGGTGTTCAATGTAATTTTAAATGTCAACATTTGTCAACAATCTATTACTTGCATATACTTGCAAATTCTTGCATACTATTGCATAGTATTTCGCTATATCTCCTTGCTTCCCCCTTGCTTCAATAGGTAAATATAATTTTAAGTATATCCTCTTGCATACAGAAATCGCAGAAAATATCCACTCCCTGAGAGTGTGTTATTAGTTTAGTATCTATCCCTACTGCTAACTCGTTAGCTTTGTCTGATATAACGCTCGTAACAAAGGCTTGCTTTTTTATGATCTCTATTGAAGTATCAGCAGATATTTGTAGTCCCTTGTTATTCTCGCTATTAAGTATATTTCCGTTATCCTCTATCATCTTAGAATTATCCACTAGAGAAGTCATAAGCTTTTTAGTCCCTCTTAACCTCTTTAGTGCACTATTTATCAGTTTTATTTTAGGGACTGCATAACTCTCTATAAGAGTATCTAGTCCAAATAAAGTCCTTTGCTCAATAACCCTATTAGGAGTTAATAAAACTTGCCTTGCTAAGAGTTCACACTCTAATAAAGTCTCTAACTTCTCTTTTGCTATAGTGTCTATTGCTGCAGACTGTTTAATATGATCGTCTCTAATTATATTAGCTACTACTGCACCCTGCTCTATACTTATAACTCCATTTATAATCTTTTGAAATGCTTTCTCTCCAAGCCTAGAGAGTGCTATCCCATACTGGTAAAATACTCCGCTTCTAGGTAAGTCTTTAGGGTAGTTTTTAGCTCCTCCTAACTCTCTTATAATCTTAGCTGTATCTAATGGAGTCCCTGTACCTTCTGCAATATTCTTCTTAGCTGCTATAAGTCTAACATCTGAGGGAGTATATCCGTCTACTTCTTTAAGGAGAAGACCGTCTAACCTTATAGAAGAGTCTCCTATTCTATTAGCTAATCCTAGTCTCTGGTGTCCGTCTGCTATATACCAATCCCCCTCTTTTGACTCCCATACTATAACAATCCCTGATAGTAGCTCATTCCATTCACACACACCTAATAACCTATCTGTAACGCCTTTAGAGTCTCCATTCTCTTTATATTGGAAGGTTTGAGCGTCTGTTTTAAGTTCAGAGGGTTTAAAGTGATATATATTCTTTTGCTTAGGTGGTGTTATATCCTTAGATCTAGCTCTCTTACGTCTTCTTTTAGGTGGTTTCCTTCTAAGCTTCTGTATAAATAACAAATAGATAGAGTCTATTTTGTTCAGATCGTTTATATAGATACAATGCTCTCTAATATCGCTATACTTATTAGGGAATAATCTAAGCAACTCTATAAGCTTCTCTCTTTGGCTAGCTTGTAAAGGGGTGTTAAACCTCTCTTCTAACAATCCTTCTAACTCTCTTAACTGTATAGTTAATCCTTCTTGCGACGCTGTTAATAAATCTACGTTTGAGAGCATAATTTCAGGTTTTATCAGGTTTTGTTTAAACTCTGTTAAGTCTAACATCTATTACCCCTTAAAGTTTCTAAAATTACTAGATTTTCTGTGAGCCTTTTATTAAATGTAGCACCTTAGAAATTTGCACCCCCTCTATCGATTATTTTTTAGACAAATTCTGTTTGATACTATCCTTTTGTTTGTCTGTCATATAATTAGAAGGTCTTTGTTTATCAAAATCTATTCCTAAAGCTTCGCAACACTCCCTGCAATACTTCCAACTAGGGGGGAGGGATCTTACTCTAGTAAGGTCTTTGTCTACCCAGTTGTTATTACACTTCTTATTTCTGCAAATATGGTTTACATAGTTCATACTAACCCCAATCTCTTATCACTTTTAAAGCTTTCCATAAATTTAGCGTCGTAAGGCTCAAAGGCTACATATAAAAGTCTAGCGTCGCAAAATAGCTTTAACCCTACTAATGCAGCTTGCTCTGCAACCTCCTCTAAAATATCATCTGATCTATTGTCAAAGAAGTTTGTACTACAGTCGAACGTCTCGCAAAACTCCTTCTTTATATCCTTTTTAAAAAAGGCGGTGTGTTTGTCTGTCATATCTCTGAAAAAATCTAATAGGTACATATTCCCCCTTAAATCATTCATTGTTTTATAAATCTTAGGAGGGGCTTCGTTTCCTACTTCGTCCGCTTCCTTATCTAAGAAAGTAACTTGATTAACATACTCTGAGTAATCTCTTTTCTTTATATTGCCGTCTTTATACATAACTAACCCTACATAGTGCATAGCTTCCTCAACTGTACAACCGCATTTAAGGAACTTTAAGAGTAAGAAATGGTTATGTAGTCGCTCTCCAGTTGTAGCTGTTGTTAAATCAAATATTTCAGCCTGTATATAGTCCTGTCTGATATAAACTGCTAAACCAGTATTTATAAATAACTCTCTTAAATCCCCCTCTGTAGGCTCATTGTTGTACTTTAACAACACTTCTCTAGCTATTGTAGTAGTAATCCTGTCTAGTGCTTTCCTTCTATGGACTTTATCCTCAAACCATATATTTTTAGGCTTGCCGTCTTCCCCTCTGATATAACACAAATCTAACACCTTATAAGGGCTTACTCTGTGGAATATTCTTGCGTCGTTCTGCTTTATAGCAATCTGTTGTAATCTCTTAAATATTTGACTGTATTTCTTGCGGTCATATTGATAAACTGTGTAGCACTTTTTATAAGAGGGAACTAATTGAGAGATCTTTTTCTTACACTCTCCCCTTAGACACTCTAAGTCGCAGATATTTTCTCGCTCTTCAATACTTAAAAAGGTCTTACACTTAACACAATAGATCTTGTTGTCCTGTGTTAATCCCTGCTTTTTTAAAATCTCTTTTATGTCTTTACTGTTCATACTATAAACTTAGCAATTTTGAAAATAGGCATTTCTTAGAATTGCATAGTATTGCATAGTATTTCATAGCATTGTATAATAACATCATAAAACATTAAAGGAGAGGCAATTCTCCGCCTCGTGGAGAAGAGTTTATAATCTGCACGATAAAAACTATTCAAATAATATTTAACCCCTCTTAAAAACCCTCTCAATTAGACAGTAAAAGAAAAGCACAAGACTTATATCCTGTGCTGTATATTTAAGAGCTTAGCTTTTAATCTCTTTTGGGGAGAGAATAAACTTAGTAAAGTATGCTTATAAGCAAAGTCGCTTCTATTAGCCATAGTAAAGCCATAGCTTTATTATTTTCTGTATTAACATAATGCTTTAAATCTCTTATAGGGTTCATAGTGTATATTTCCTTTCTTTTGTTTTAATGTCTTGTTAAACTTCTTCTGTTTCTGTTTCGTCTTCTTTTATTAGGTCTAAGATAAAAGGAGTGTGTAATCTTACTATCCTTTCTAAGATATGCTCATACTCCCATAACGCAACTTTAAAAAACTCAGTCATATTTACACCATTCCCTCTTAGTGTCATAAGTACAGCTCTTTCATAATCGCCTTCAAAATGAGCACCTATTTGACCTCCAAGACCGCCTTTGTCTTTAGTGGTTTTAATAACTTTTAAGTTGTTTTCAATATCCTTCTCTAGTCCTTTAAATTTCATCCTACACCTTCTTTCTTTTATATTGCTTTAATTACTCTTACATCTAATATTTTTAGGAAGTCTATCGCTTTTCCTTGCCCTACTGCTAGTATTGCTTTCTTTAGATCGCAACATCTAGGAGGTACACCTTTGCAACAGTCGCATAAATCACTAGCAGGGCAATTCTTAACTACAAAGTTATCCATATTAACTCCTTTCTAATAACTTATCGCTTCGCAAACGTGCTTATAAAGCTTGCAACCATTAGAGAAGGTTAGAAGAGTCTTAAAGTATCTAATTTGACCATAAACACTCTGTCCTTCTAATACTTTTTCAAATTCTTCTGTAGTTAGGTTTTCTTCTGAGATGTAAATATACTGAGTAACCCAGTCTCTCATAGCTTTTCTAGCTCTTCCAACATAACCTACTACTCTGTCAAAGTTTCTAACTTCTAAAACATTCAATTTAATTTCGCTAAGCTTCATAATTACCTCTTAAATATAAATATTTGCGTTTACTTTGTAACGTTTCTGTATACATATTAAACGATAATGTTTAAACTGTCAAGTGTTTTTTTAAACATATCCGTTACAATTTGTTACATTGCCGTTGAAAGTTAAACAAAAACGTGTATAATAAATTTTAGGAGACTTTATTATGCTAAAATTTAAAAACATTCTAAAAGGTAAGCTAGCAGAAGAGGGAAAAACATTAACAAGTCTAGCTGCACAATTAAACACACTCCCTCAGAGTTTAAGTAATAAACTAAACAGAGGTACTATAACCTATGATGACGCTCAAACAATAGCAGACTTACTAGGCTATGATATAGTATGGGTTAAAAAGAGTATATAGAGGTATCTATGAAGGCATTACTAACTTATAAGAGCATTCTAACAATGCTTATTTTACTGACTGTATGGTGTATTATCTTTGTCTTTGGTTATTTTGGTTTTATGTCTCTTAATAAAGATAGATACCAAATTAAAACCGCTAGGAGTGAGACCTTTTTGTTAGATACCAAGACAGGAGCTGTATGGAGAAATGTCTGGAATAATGAGAGAGACAAAATCCCTTGTAATTGGGAGTTAATGAGCTACGACTTATCTCCTACAAGGAGTGAAAGATATTTAAACCCTCGCTCAATATGGGATCAAGCTATCCTTATAGAAGATGATAAAAAGTAGTTAGTAGAGTTGCATATAATTGCATAGCTTTGCATAGTGTTGCTTGAATATTACACTAGATAGTAGTAATATATTCTTATAGAGTTTTTTAATTTTGTAACTCCCTTTAGTTCGAGGGAGTTCTTTTTTTATATTGCTTTATATTGCATAGAGTTGCATAGTATTTCAACAAATAGCATTAAAATACTAAGCAATACTAAGCCTTGCTAGAAAATAGCACAATCTAGCGTATGATACATACTGTAGATAATTGGATTATTGAGACTTCTTAGAACGTTTTTTGCTAGCTCTTTTAGCCCTGTCTCTCTTTTCTTTTAAGATGTTAGCTCGTACTTTGGAGCTGTCGTGATCTTCTCTAGGATAATTAGCAGGGAAGACTATTTTAATATAAAGTGTTTCCCATATTTCATAGTTTCCATAGTATTTCTTATTATTATCTTCTTGGATCAGATCCTCATCATATAAGCCCCACTCATTATCCGTCAAAGGCTCTCCTTTGGCGTGGCAATAAGTCCACTCAGGGAAGAGACCATTATTCATTAGTTTGTTTAGAGCGTTTTCTACTGGTTGAACTATCCTCTCATTTAGTCTAGGTTTAATATTCTTATTCCCCTCTTTTCGTGCCTGTTCAACGTGCTCCATAATCTCATCTCTAGTAGGTAATTCCCTGCATTTGTTTAGGATATTCTTAATAGATATAACTATATTTTCGTTTTTTTCATATTCATTGTTCTTGTCATACTTATTGTGTGATAAATACTCTTCTATAAGTTCCCCTAAAGTATATCCTAGAGAAGACTGTCCGAAGTTAATACGATCCAATACATCACTCTTAGAAGTTAAAAAGACTGAGCTATCTTTTCTTTCTAACCCCTTTTTAAGTTTGTCATATAAGCTAGGGTTAAACTCTGCTCTTATAATTCCGTCTTTAATACGCCCTGTAGCTGTTAAGATATTGAAGTGGATATTATCTACACACTCCCCTTTAAAGTTGCAAAGATCAAACACTAGACAAGTATCTTGTAAAAGTTTTAAATCGCTTACAATTTCAGCTCTAGCTCTGCTCTCGTGCGTTAGTCCTCTTTTCTCCATAAACTCAGATAAAGGCATAACTATAGTAGGGGTGCTATTCTTGGTTATGTACTTCATAAAAATTCTAAGTGTCTGTTTAGCGTGTACAGGAATAATATTAAAGCTCTCGTTTTCCACTTTACTAACTACTAATTTAGTATTAGCTTTAGAAGCAACAGGGGAAATAATAACCTCTCCCTTTTCTCCCTCTATCTTAGCTTTATGAAAAACACTCTCTTTACTGCTGTTAGCTTTATAAAAGTCTGTTAAGCCAACTGTGTTTATAACATCTGCAAAGCCGTTATTACTACTGTGATCTATAAGCAAGCTCTCAAAGGTCTTTTTAGGAGTCTTTTTAGCTTTCTCTTTTCTATTTGATATATTCGTCATATCCCTCCGTTAAAACTCGAAGCATATCCCCAGTAGGGAGTAATGTATTATAGTTTTCTATTTTTGTTGCTATTTTCTCTGCTAACTTAATATAACTATCAAGTGGAGAAAAGTCGCTGACTTTATGTAAGAAGAGAATATCCTTCAAATATGCAGGAAGTTTTAAAGCGTCTGCGTGCTTCCTGATAACTTGAAGTCTTGCGTCTATTTCTTCTACGTCTGCTTTTAGCTCTTCTGCAAGCTCTTCTTTAAATGAAAATTTAATAATATCTAGTAACTTGTTATAAGCAAGTATGATAGAGAGTGCTATAGATAATTCATCTTTGCTTGCTTTCATACTTTCGATTAGGACTGGATAATTTGTTTTAAAGTGTTCTACAATAGACTCCATTACCTTATGCTCGTCCATATCTTTTCTTACTACTATACTAGAACTAATAATGTGTATAACGTGCATATTCATTTCTAGCACTTTCTCAGCGTTCTCATAATACTTCTCCATTATGAGTCGCATATGTCTTAGAGAAGCAATCATCTTTAAGTATAAGTATATTCTCTTGCCCCTCTCAAAGTTATCTCCCATAATAAGCTCTGATAAGTCATCTAATCCAACTATACTCCCTCTGTCTGTTTCCTCGCAGAAATAATTGCATAGGCATATCTTCCCTATTTGATCTGCGGTTAGGGTTCTTGGATCTTGTTTTAATAGTTTTTTTATCGTCGCTATTTTCATAATCTACCCTTTTTAAACTAAACTCTCTCTCTTTTCTCTATATTCTTACTTCTGCTAATTGTATTTTACGGAAGTAAACAAAATTCTTAAACGAGATTATTTACTTATCTTTCGTTTAAGTTCTCCATTTAATAATCTCTGTAAATCTTCTCTGCTAACTAACCATTTATTACCTACCATTGTAGCAGGCAATACTCCCTCTTTTACATAAGTTTGTATAGTTCTAGCAGATAATCTACTAATACTTGCTACTTCTGAAAGCTTATAACAAGTAAAATCATTGCTGAGATCTTTCTTAATAGGTTGTACTTTCTTTTTCTCTTTTCCTTTTGTACTTATAGACTCAACCGCTTCTCTAATTTCTACCACTTCCTTAACTTCTTTTACCTCTTCAACTGGTTGAGGAGTGCTAAAGAATAAATCTGTAGGATCGTCTATAGTATACTTTCTTGTTTTGCTCATAGTTTTATTACCTCTTTTACTAATTCTTTATAGTCTAATGCAGGATTACTCTTTGGAGCGTACTCAAATAAATCCTTTTTACTTGCTTGTGCTTCTTTAACTGCTACCCCTTCTCTTATAGTGGAATTAAATACTCTTGTATTTAATTGCTTAGCAGTATTAGTTATAAGATCTGTTATATCTCTCGTTAAATTACTTCTCTTGTTATAACGAGTTAATAATATACCCATAATAGAGAGATCATTATTACAATACTTTTTAACTTTATCCATAGTGCCCTTTAACTGTCCTATACCTTGTATGCTATAGATGTCTGCTTGTGCAGGGATTATAACATCAGAAGACGCTGTTAAAGCGTTTATAGTAATAATGCCTAGAGCTGGTGGTGTGTCTATGATTATAAAATCATAAGAACTCGCCAAAGGTGCTAAAGCTTCTTTTAGTTTAAACTCCTTACCTGTATCTTTTAGAGTCATATCTAAAACACTTAACGCACTACTACTAGAGATAAAGTCTATCCCTCCTCTATGTTGTATAGCTTCTTTTATAGTTGCAGTATCAGTTAATAACTCATAGATTGAGGGTGTTTCTTTATTTGCTCCTAAAGTATAGGATATATTGCCTTGTGCGTCTAAATCAATAAGTAAAACTCTCTTCTTATGCAGTTTTGCTAAACCTACTGCTAAATTGTGTGCGGTCGTACTTTTCCCTACGCCACCCTTTTGGTTAATAATTGTTATTGTTTTCATTGTATTTCCTTCTATTGCATAGTATTTCTACGCTTTAAATATTGCAGAGGCTACTCTTTCCTCGCTTCTGTTATTTTCCCTTTTTATATGATGTAAATACACCATTGTAGTATTTATATTAGTATGTCTTAATAATTGCTGAGTCTCTTCTAGGTTCCCCTTTTCTAATAAGTTTATAGTTGCAGTTGTATGTCTTAAAGAGTGTGCAGTTAATCTAGGACTATCAAAGCCTGCGTTTTTAAGACAAGTTTTAACTATTCCACTTATAGAGCGTGTGCTTAGTCTTCCACCTATAGAGTTGTGACTTGTACTGACAAATAAAGGACTTTTTATGTCTGCTGTTCCTCTTGCGGTAAAATAATCTCTTATAGCGTCTTCTACTTCTACAGGGAGCTTTGCATAATCTGTTTTTTCATCTCGTCCTTTACCTTGTATATATAGAACTGTGTTCTCTCCTCTAGTAGCCAAGTCTTCTATATTAGCTCTAGAGACTTCAATAGTTCTTAATCCGCAAGTAACCATTAGAGAGAGGATTGCATAGTCTCTCTTTCCTTGCTCTGTTGTTGTATCTATTTTAGATAAAACCTTTTTAACTTGCTTAGCCGTTAAATAATCCTTCTTATGTCCTGTGCTAATCTTAGCTCCCTTAACGTGTTCTGCTATATTAGCATACTTTCCAACTTGTGCTGTCCATTGGAAAAATAATCTAATAGCTACAATATAAGCCTGTACTGTAGTAGGTTTATGATCTATCTTTAACTCTTCTCTAAATGCTATAACATCTTCTCTTGTAGGACGTACAATTCCTCTAGCTGTGAGATACTTAACAAACTGTTTTAAAGCCCTCTTATACGTTGCAATACTCTTCTCTTTAACATCTATAAACTTAAAAAAGCTATCATATAACTGAAAGTCTAAGACATTAGCAGAAGCTATTGGATTGTGTTCTATTCTTGTTAGTTCGTACATATTATAGAGTCCTTTACTTTCATATTACTTCATAGTTTAGCAGAAGTCAAGTGCTAATTTTCATTTTATTACATTTGTTTGCATAGTGTTGCATAGTGTTGCATAGTTCCATATTGCTATAAAATACTACGAATTGCGTAGTATTGCATAAAAAAAAATCCTTCTCCAATGGGTAAGAGAAGGACGTAAGACATAATAAAAATACAATGAAAATGAAAGTTAATTATCTGTTATGAGTGTAAAGTAGTTTTCTAGTATGTATTGTGTATAAGGTCTTAATTTACGCTGAGGAGTATGTCCGAACTGCATTATTTTAACTGCTTCTTCTACTGATCCTCTTATATCGCTTAAATACTCAACCTTTTCCTCTTTAGTCATTTGCTTATATTCATCAGTATTTAAAGCCATACCTTTTAATAAGTAATTCATTTTAGTATAATCTGCTGAAAAGTCGCTATACTGTTGATTATCAAGAGTAATTGTTTCTCCGTCTACTTCTATCTTCTTACTAGGAGTATCTAAACCGACTTTAGTCTTACCTTTAAAGTCTGTATCTTTTACGCTTTCTTCTAACTCTGCTAACTCCTTATAGCTCTGATCGTTATTATAATTTCTAAACCCTAAATCAATAGCTTCACTAGCTGCTCTTGCTACAGGGTTTTCTATGTTATTAACCATAACAGGCCCTCCTAGTGCGTTGTATTTTAAAGGAAGAGTTTTACTTAATACAGGGACTCTGTTTACTAGTCTGTTTTTAACATACTCAGGGACTTTGTCCGAAAACATCTCTCTTGAATATGGATCTATTACATTTCTTACTTCTCCCATAGCACCACCAAAAGGAAGGAGTTGAGAGAGTGTATTAACACCTACAGAGCGTATTATATTATCTGTAATCTCGCTAACCTCTGGAGTCTTACCAAATTTAGGCTCAAAAGCATTCATAACATCTCCAACAGTTTTAAGAGAAGAGATATCTCCTACAGATTGAGCGACGTTTGCTAGAGCTTGCGGAACACCGCCCTCTCTTGCTCCTAAATAAGTGTTAATAGGTATACTTAACTGAGGGTAATCTTTTAAAGAGATCGCTTTATCTCCTATAACTATTGAGTTAGGTTTTAATCCTGTTACTGCGTCCTCTTGATAATTGTTATCCCCTATATTGCTATTGATAACTCCTTGATGTATACCTTCCCCTACGCCTGCTCCTACTCCTAAGCCTTTAATATTCTTAGCTATTAGCATTTCAGCGTCTCTGAGCTCTTGCGGAGTTGTAGCTTTTAATAATTTAGGAACACCTACAGAAGCTCCTAGCGTGTTTTTAAGTCCTGAGTTTACGACGTTTGCAGGAGTAGTTACAAAAGGAGCTAAGAAATTCCCAACTCTAGGGATACTCTCAGCAGGCAATCCTAGAGAGTTCTCTAAACCTTCTGTTACAGCATTAGCGGTATTTCTAGCTTGTGTCCCTAATCTGCTAACCCAACTATTATCTTGGAAAACTGCTTCCAAAGCTTCTTTATTAGCTTGTTGTATCATTTCATTTGTAGGAGCTTCTACCCCTGCTGCTTTCATCTGATTAGCAAGAGAGCTAGCATATCTAGCCTCATAAAAAGCTCTGTCAGGTACTTGTAAAGCATATTTTAACGCTTTTTCTCCTCCTGCATAGAGATTATTAAATACATTAGAGATAGGGTTATTAGTTAAACTTTCCCACTTAGCACCTATAACTGGTTTAAAGTCAAAGCTATTTGTTTTAGGGATACCATAACGCCCTGCTTCTCCTGAGCGTGTTGTATCAATACCTAACTTAACGTCTTCTAAACCTTCTTTAAAACCCTTTTTAAAACCTTGTCCCCAATTAGAAGGGGTTAGACCACTAAAGGCTCTAGGTGTTTTAGTTACTTTGGATCTTATAAAGTCTATTCCATTTGCTATAGTTTCGTCTATCGCTGTGTCTGCTGCATTTAAACCAGTTAAAACAAAGTCTTTAGCTCTTGACTTAGTAGAAAGAAGCATATTTACATATCTGTAAGTATCGAACTTTTTAGACCAGTTAGAAGGAGTTAGATCTGCAATATATTTCTGCATTTGAGCTATTGCTACCTCATTCTCTCTAGTTCCTTCTGCTGTTTCTTGTACTTTCTGTGCAAGGTTTCTAATGTCTTTAGCTTGTTCCTCATTAAGTTTAAGGTTTTTGTGTTGTGATTTGTTGTATCTATCAAGCCACTTTTGAGCATAAGCTACAGCTCCGTCTGGTGTAGTTCTACCCCATAGAGAATAAGCTTGTAATGCTTGCCCTGACTTACTAGCAGATTTTATAATCCTCTCTGTTAAGTCTATAGCGTCCTGTGTTTTCCCCTCGTCATATAATCTAGTTACAAGTTCTTTAGCATTAACTACATCATCAGCACTTAAAACATAGTCTTTATAGTCTCCCTCTTGGCTCATTTTCTTGAGTAAATCTGTTTGTACTCCTAGAGGGTTTGTAGCTACTGCTTCTTTAGCTCTGTTAATAGTGTCTGCATTGTGCATTACTTCATACTCAATACTGCGGTTTTTAAGCTCAGTAGGGAGCGTGCCTGCTTTATCCATAGTAGATTTTAATTTACTTGGTTTCATTTCTGCTGTTGCTTGCTCTTTTATAGCTTCAATAGGCTCAGACTTCTTAACGACTTCTAAAGCTTCTTGTGTTGCCACTTGTTCAGGTTTAACTATTTGAGCACTTACAGAAGTCTCTACTCTAGGCTTACCAATAGCTCGAGGTTTAGTTAATTCTGTCGTAAGCTTATTTATAACAGGCTCAGAAGCTTTTATAGCAGTTTGTATTGCAGGGACTCCTAACATCTTTTTAGTAGCTTCATTAACACCCTTTAAAGCTGCTTGTCCTGCTTTGGTCTTACTCGCATATTTACCAACATAAGGTAAAGCTCCGACGGTTTCACCTATAATAAAGCCTTCTCCAGCTTTTTTAGCAATATCTTTACCGCTTGCACCTTCCATTATAGCACCGCCTGCGTCAAATAAAGCTCCACCTATACCAGTACCAACATAAGGGATATTAAAGACAGGTAAAGCACTTACGCCCTGCATAGTAGCACCTAAACCAATTCTTAAATTAGCGTTTCTATTTTGTCTATCTATTTCTTTATTCTTAGCTTCAAACTCTGCTTTAATTTTAGCTATTTCTGCGTCTTTATCACTTAGAGGAGTCTTTACGCTACCCTCCTTTATAACTCCGTCAGAGTTTACTAAGTGTCCTCTCTGAGGGATTTCAACCTGAGGGATATTATAAATCTTATCAATATCCCTCTTAAAAGCTTCTTGGTCTACGTTCTCAGGGTGTTTTAAGTCTATTCCCTGAGGATATGTGTAAGAGTTTTTAGCCTTTTGTTTTTTAGGCATAGGGGAAGCGGTCTTAGAAGGCTCTTCTACTAATATTGCTTCGTCCCATATATTTTTAGTTTTTGGAGCTTCTTCTATTAACTCCGCTTCGTCCCATATACTCATCTTATATTACCTCTGCACCTTCTGCTATATACTTGTCTAGCTTATCGTGATCTACTAAATAAGTTCTACCCTCAAACTTAACTTTTACTTTTTGAGGTGGTGTATTTGTTGTCCCTATAGGAGAGCCTGCTTTACCTGCTTTACCTGCTTTACCACTCTTGCCCCCGCCATTTTTATAGTAGCCTGTTCTAGCGTCTAAGTTCTCTATTGTATGCGGAGCAATCATTTCAGCTATATTCACTCTTCTAGTGTCATTACTCTTACCTACTCTACCTGAGTTAGCTACTCTTATTTGATCTGATAAGAAGTTTTCATTAAGAATACGCATATTGTGCTGATATTCTTCAGGGCTTAAAGTTCCGTTTTTTAATTGCTCATCATAAAGCTTTCTAAGCTTTGTGTATGTTGTTTGGTCTAGGTTTCTATTTCTGTAAGCCGTTGTAGATAAGTTTTTAAATGTTGTATCTGATACCCAACCTCTTAAGCCCTCAGGGTTTACACCTCTTTTAGCTAATTCTTGTCTATAAAGTGTATCATTAAGCTTGTTTTGTGTTGTTGTGTTAGTTGCTGTTAAAGCTTGCTCTAAAGGGTTAGTATCGCCTAATCTTTTAGATATACCATAAGTAATAGCACCTCTAACAAGTGGATTATCTAACAATCTCGCTGCAGTTCCTGCAAACTCCCCAAACTTATAAGCTGCGCCTTTGTTTCGTCCGTCTGCTAATTGGTTTTGTTTAAAGTTTGAGAATTGAAAGGGTGTAGAAGCATTTTCGCTATACCCCCCTATTAAGTCAGGTAATAACCCCCCTTTTCTTGGATTTTCAGATACTGTAATATTTACAGGAGCTCCTGCCATATTCTCTTTGTATTCAGGTGTAGTAGTATCTACGCCTTTTAGAGCTTCTGCGTTGTTTACTTCTATATTATCTGTTGGTTGTTCTTGTTTCCCTAATAAAGCTTCACTTATGACGTTATTAGTTCTTTCCATTAAATACTTAAATAAATTATTTTTAGCTTGTTGTGTATTATCTTGCATTTTATAATCCTCCTAAATATCATCTAGGAAGCTAGAACCTAAGCCTAGAACTCCCCCTACTACTGCACCTATTGGACCAAAAGCCATTCCCATAGTAGCTCCTTTACCTGCACCTTTTAGAGCCTGCATAACATCGCTATCCTTTTCGCTATCCACGCCAAAGAACGCCTGAGGTACGTCATCTTTCCAGTTACCCCCTTGTATTGCTTCGGAGCCTGCACTCATAGCACCGCTTATAATACCCGCATAAGGAGCAACTTTACCTAAGAAAGAGCCACTATCAGCCCCCGCAGTTCCTAAGCTACCAAAGCCGTCAAACTTAGGAGCATTAGAGCCAAAAGAACCAATGCCAGCATTAGCACCGCCTAAGTCGTAATCCCCAAATAAAGTCTTACCTAAGTTAGCAAATTGATATTGTGAAGGTACAGAGCTTGTAGTAGTGTTATTACCACCAATAAGCGTACCTGCTTTTTTAACTAAGTTGCCCACGTTCTTAATACCTTCGACCATTTCGCCAGTATTGATAGAACCACCATTAGAGCTATTATTCTGTTTGTTATTAAGTGTACTGTCAGCCATAAGGTATTGATAAAGGTTTGAATTGCTATTATCAGCTACCCTATTAGCTTGTCTTCTTTGTGCACTTTTCCCTTGAATTTCTTCCCATAAACCCATTATGCTGACTCCTTTCCACCGCCTAAGTATTCCCATAACTTATTAGCTGTGCCTGCAATCTGCCCCATATTACCAATTAAAGAGCCTATGCTACTGTTACTTCCTGAGCCTGCATTTTCTAAGCGGTATTTACCTAAATTGTAGTTATTTACAGCATTTGTGCCTTGTTGTGAACCACTATTTAAGCCCATAATGTAATCATAAAGAGTGTTAGAAGTGTTTAGTAAGTTAGAAAGATTACTAGATTGTCTGTTATAATAACTATCATATAAATT
>JAEIGA010005172.1_pt1 | contig 20028 bp, 28 predicted proteins | sample 9270691 | NCBI WGS metagenome assembly JAEIGA01 (sample SAMN17057246, study PRJNA624740) | gut metagenome | biome: biome; isolation source: fecal sample | host: Bos grunniens | place: China: Xizang | collected 2019 | reverse complement strand
TATCTTCTTTCAAAATAACCGCTTTTAAGGGGTGTATAATCTTGTCCCCGTTGCTCGTGAATATTTTTTCATCTGCGTTAAAAACTTTAATCATTTTTGCCCCTTTCTACCTGCGTTATATCAATTTTGTTACATTGTCGGTGATTTTAACTGTACTCGCTTCTCTTGTGCTCACCCATTGATGTGCTATATACTTATTCGTTGGACTTAGGAAAGTATCAACCCCATACTCGCAGTCTGTATAACTGAAATACAAGTTATTTTTATTTCCCCAACTACCTTCTTTATCAACAAACGCTTTAAGTAAAGGGAAAGCCTGCCCGCTGTCGCCACCAAGCCTATATCCACTCACAGGATAACCTACATTCATTGAAAAATTACTTAAAAACTCGCGCAGAGTTTCTTCCGTAAATTCAGTTTGACTATCGTTCAATATTATAATATTCGCATTTGTTGTAAGTCCTGATATGCCGATTTCGAAAAACACATTGACGATATGCGAATATATATGTTTTACTTCACTCTTTTTGGCGTATGTTTCAGAAATATTATTGCCGTCGCCGTCATTTGTAGCCCCCGTCGCATTTGTTGCGCTTGTTGCATAATCGGCATTTGTTGCGTTTGGTACTTTCGTCGTGCCGTTAAGGATTTTTGAAACGGCTTCGTCGGTCGTTAAATTGCCGTTTTTTACCTCGTTTATTGCTTGCACGATAGTTTCCTTTGCCGTCGTCGAAAGCCCCTTTAAATCGCCGATTTTAGCCGTTGCAACGGGGTCTGTTTCATACTCGATACCTTGCGTAGCAGGCACGGTCAAAAGTTCGGTTTGCAACTCGTCATCAACAACAACTTCAAGGCTTGATGTCGTTGTGTGCGCCGTTCCCGACATACTTTGATTGACAACGAATACCCCTGCAATAACGGTCTTTACAACATTTCCAACGGACACTTGCAAATCGTATAAATATTGAGCACGAGGCTCTAAATTTGCCGTATCGCCTGCCTGAATTTGCAATTTATAGGTCTTTTCTTCTTTATACGCTCTATCGTCGATTTTGCTTATGCCTGCTCCGAGCGATTTTTGAAGCAAAGGCTCGTCGTCGCCATTTTCTTTTACCGTGAAAAACGCAGTCCTTAAATCTTCCGTTAAGTTCTTAAATTTTACCGCAAGCGCGTAAGTGTCGCCTTTGGTAAAGCTGATTTTGAAATCATTTATAAGTTTTTCCATACATTCCCCCTATTAAATCCAACGGCTGTAATTCGTCAAAGATATACTCGTAAGGTTTCCCGTCCAAGTAATAGTATTTTTGCCTGCTTCAAGCGTGATAAACGCGCCCTGCATTTGCCTGTTTTTAAGCGTTGCGCCGTCGTATGCTTCTTCCTTGTCAGCGTCAAGCGTTATATTCTCGTTTGTCCCCAAATTCAAGACGCATTTTTGAACGCCGTTCACGCTCACATTTACCGTTCCCGTTCCCGTAAAGGAAACAATAGGCTTTGAAAAGTAGTTCCCTGCGTTCTTGATTTCAGCCGTATTCAGCCCACTAACAGAAATCGTCTTTGTTCTTTCCGTAGCTGAATACTTAAACGGCTGTGTATAGAATTTTACTTGCGCCGTCTTAAACCTTAAAAGCCTTTCAAAGTCTATTTGTTCGTGTACTTTTACACGGTAGTATTTATCAGGCTCATTTGAGAATTGTATATTGCCCTCGCCGTGCAACCAAGAAATTATATTGTCTATGTTATAATCCCTTGTAAGTCCTATATTTATTGTTTTTGTGTACGCTTCAAAGCCAAGATTTACTGTTTCCGCCCCGTCCTTGCCGTCTATGGTGTCAACTCGTACACGCATTTTCGGTTTGGTTATCGGGGGCAATTCGCTGATTAAAAGCCCTTTAATATCTCGACTATCGACATTCTTAAATACAATATAACTCACTTTATCGCCCCCCTTAATTATATACAACTCTTTCTACGGTATCGGTTACGAAACGCCCTGCGACTTCATCGTCAAGCACGATATTTACTTCACGCAACGCCTGCTTAAACGCTTCAACAATATTTCCGAAAGTGTTTCCGCCTGCGCTCGTTCCTACGCTCGCGGTTGCGCTTATATCAAAGTCCGTCGGGATAGAATTTGCCATTTGGTCGCTTACATCAGACATAGTATCTTCAAAGCCTACGCCCAAGCCAAGAGCCATATTCTTACCGATTTTGTCCGCCATTACTGTTGACGGGCTGTGAATACCGAGAACGCCCTCAAACCACCCGACAATCTGTTCGCCAAGACTGACAATGCTATTCCAAAGTTCACCGCTCCAAGCGACGATACCGTCCCAAATACCTTTTAGAATATTCGTGCCGATTTCTCCGTATGCGTTTCCGTATGCTCCGAAAGCGTTTATAATGCTTCGTATGATATTCGGGATTTGTGCAACGAGTGTCGGTATTGCCTGTATAAGCCCTACGCCAAGCCCGATAATCAACTGTATGCCTGCTTCAACGAGTTTAGGCATATTTCCGAATATTCCATTTACCAAGCTGTCAATCAGCGTCGGGATAGCTTCAATTATAATCGGGATTGCGTCAATTAAGCCCTCGACCAAACCCATTACAAGATTGATACCTGCGTCGATAATCAAGCCGATATTGCCGATAAGGTTTTCCACGATAGTGATAACCGCCTGAACAATAGTCGGTATGAGCGACGGCAGGCTTGCGCTTATCCCGTTTACCAAAGACAAGATAACCTGAACGCCCGCGTCAATAATCATCGGCAACGCCGATACAATCGAGTTAAGCAAAAGCGGTATAATGCTTTCAAATCCTGCCATAAGCTGTGGTAACACGCCGAGAATACTCGTTATCGCCGTTTGTATCGCTGTAATCAATACGGGCAAAGTATTTTCAATCATCGGCGGAATAATATTCACAATTTCGGGTACTAACTGCGAAAGCAAACCGCTTACCAACTCGCCCATACCCTCAATAACTTGCTGAATACGGGGCAATAAATTGTCGCCTACCGTCAATATACTGTCAACGAAATTCCCGATTAAAAGCCCGAAGTCCGCATTGTCGTCCGCCATACCCGTCAAAAGATTTTGCCAAGATGATTTCATCGCGGAAACAGAGCCTTGAATTGTCGAACTTGCTTCCTTTGCGGTCGTTCCCGTTATCCCCAATTCGCCTTGAATAATGTGGATAGCTTGATAAACATCGTTCAGGTTGGATATATCGTACTCAACTCCGCTTATCGCCGTTGCGTCCTGCAAGAGCCTTTCCATTTCTTCCTTCGTACCGCCGTAGCCGAGTTTCAGGTTGTCAAGCATTGTGTAATTCTGCTTCGCAAAGCCCTGATACGCGTTTTGGATCATCTCCATTGAAGTACCCATTTTATTCGCGTTATCCGACATATCTGTAATAGCCATATCCGCGACTTCCGCCGACTTAGCCGTGTCGCCGTTTAAGCTTTGCAAAAGGCTTGCTGAAAAACTCGTTACGGTTGACATATACTCGTTAGCGGAAATCCCTGCCGTCTTATACGCGTTGTTTGCGTAATTCTCGACAACGGGTGCGCTTTCCTTAAACAATGTTTCTACACCGCCGATAAGCTGTTCATATTCAGCGTAGCTTTCTATTGCCTGCGCGCCCAACTCAAACGCCTTTTTGGAAAGTTCAATCATCGCAGAGCCGAGTGCTTTCAGCCCACCGATTATGGCTTCGCTTATTAAATTCGCTTTAATAAGGTCGCCCATTTTGACTGCGGATTGTCCTGCTTCATCTTCTCCGCGCCTGAAATCTTCTAACTCCCTGCCTGCGTCGTCGAGCGCGTCCTCGTTCTTCTTAATCTGCGCAGTATTGTCCTTAATTTGTTTCGTCGTTTCGTTGACTTCCGCCTGCGCCTTATTGACTTCGTTCTGCCACTTCGCTACCGTTTGAGCGTTGCTTTCTGTGCTGTTCTTCGCTTGGTCGAGCATTTTTTTAGCTTCCGCAAGCTTTTGATTTTGCGCTTCAAGCTTTTTCGTCAATACTTCGTTCGCCTGCGATAGTTTCGCCGTAGAACTGTCGTTTTTGTCGTAAAGTGAATTTACAACTTTCATTTCGCTTGATAAGACGGTTAAATTGTCCGTAATTTGCTTTAACGCTTTTCTGTATTCGCTTTCGCCCGTCAGTTTAACGCTTCCGCCAAACCCTGCCATATACTCACCTCACTTTATTGTTTATTATTCTTCCATTATTGCCATTTCAGGTCTTTCTTTCGGTTCTTCACTTGTTTCAATACACTCATACGGAGCGTTTTCCGCAGTTTCAACTGAAACATACGGAGCGTTTTCATCATCTTTTTGAATTAAATAACTATCTATGCTCATACAATACCGTTCCTTTTTAGTGCTTCAATTTCAGCCTTTAATTTTTTGAGTTCGTCTAAAAGAAGATACACAATTTTACTCTCGTTAATGCCTAAATATCCCAAGCTATTTTCGTTTACAAGTTCAGGACAAATTTCTTGTAAATCCTGAGCAAGACAACCGATTTGGTGCAAACCACTATCTTTGAAATCAAATTCGACAATAGGAAGTTCCAAAATAGACTTTTTAGGCACAAACTCTTTTATATTGTCTTTTAATCGTCTATCCGAAAGCGTGTTGAAACTTGTTGCGGAAAGCCTACCGTTAGACGGATTTGCGTATAAGTTTGTACGACTTCTATAAGCGACTGCTACCATATCTGTTGTTTCTGATGTAGTACCGTTTGATAACAAAATAGGATATTCGGCGTTCGTGGTTACTTGTTTTTGTCTTACCCAAGGATAATCAATATCGGTCTTTAAAGCTATCGTACCCGACTTAGCAGGAAAGCTTAAAGTATATTCATTTGTTCCATTTAAATAAATACCTTTTGCATAATATGTTGCGTCAACATCGTCTCCACCAAAATTGTCCGTACCACCATAATTATCTACATATTCGTCGTCGTCATCGTAAACTTCTAAATATCCATCAAGTTGTATTGAATACGGGCTACTCGACATTTTCCCATTTAACTGCGTTTGAATATTACTTGTTACTCCGCTTAAATACCCCAACTGAGTAGAAGTGACAGAACTTACTGCTACCTTTCCACTACTATCAGAAACAAGTGCTCTGCTCGCCGTTAGATTACTATCTTTAATGGTCGATACAGCACCGTTAAAGGTGTATGTGGTGTTACTATCCGTTACAGTACTTGTCGATCCATCACTACCCGTAAGTGTAATTGTTGTGCCACTCTTGGAAATCGAATAAGTAGTATTATTATCGGTCGTTTTAAAACCGCTATCATTAGTAAGCTCACTCATCTTCGTCGGAACAGTAATATTTGCTGTTACATTTGACGAACTATTCGCCGTAAATGTCTTAACTGTTGTGCCATTCTTTTGGATTGTAAGCGTACCATTATTTACAGTCGGGATTGTAGGCTTATTTGTAAAGTTACTATAATTAAGATAATACGAAGCTTCTTGCCCGTTAAGCTTATCGCTATCAGTCGCGACAATAGGCAAGTCCGATAAAGAGCCGTCGCTGTTTTTTATTTGTACTTTATATTTACCTGCCATAGCTTTCTCCTTATAATGCTTTAAATTTCTTTAAAGAAAATACCGCCTGTTGCAAGCGACGAACTTGGCGTTGTCCCACCAACTTCAATTACTTTTGCACCTGCCGTTACAATACCTTTTGCGTTTACAGTAACCGCCGAATAAGTACCTGCCGTTACACCACTTTCTTTAAGCGTAGTAGCAATAGACCAACCTGCTTGCGAACTTGCCGAGCCTGTTACATCACCCATAAGAGCAACTGACTTTGAACTTGAAAATTTATCTGCCAATTCTGCCTTTTTAGCTTTATATGTTCCGTCTAATATATTTGCGATATAGCGTTCGTTAGTAGTAGCAAGTGTTTGCGTATTATCAGCCGTCGTTTTAACTTCACCAATAGCCCCTACAACTGTTTTTGCCGTAGTAGGAAGCGAGTTATCAGCCATAGGTTGCATATCATCGGCTAACCCATATAATTCAAATATAGCTTGGGAAACAGTACCGTTAGTAAGGTTAATATCGCTACCTGTAAGGGTAATATCGTCTGTTAATGCTTTCCCGTTAATTTTTCTCGTTTTAACGACATAGCTACCCTCGTCGCCAAAAAGTTCCCAAGTCGAGCCATTCCAAATATATTCTTGTTGCTCGTATAAAACGACATTTCCGCTTTTACACTTTTCTATCGAAATTGCCGAGCCGTTTATGGTTGGTGCTTGCGTACCACCGTCTGTAATAGTAGTAGAAGATGTCCCCAAAAATTCCATAGCCCCCGAAAAACCGCCGACCGAGTTTTCAAGAGCCGTAAGTCTATTTCCTAAGCTTGTGTTTGTCGTCGCTTGTGCGTCGTTTACCGCTTTTTGCGCCGTTGAAATAGGTTTATTTGCGTCAGAAGTATTGTCAACATTACCAAGCCCAATATTCTCTTTTGTAATATTTACTTGCCCTGTTCTATATGTACTTTCTGCGCTACCTTTAACGCCCGTTACGCCAACCGAGCCTACAACTTGTTCAATTCGGCTTTCTAACCCAACGACTGCGCTTTCTACATTATCATAAGTAGAATTTGAATTGTTAATCTTTACAATGCTTGCGTCCGTTTCAGGGTGTAATGTAAGTAAACTATCGTCGGCTTGCAACTGTTGAATTTGATATTTTTTTGTAGCCATTATGTTATTCTCCTGTTTCTAAAAATATATAGTCGCCAACTTGCATATCGCTCGGCTTACTTGTTACTGTTTTAATTCGAGTGCCGACTTTATCCATAGCAACTTTATAGCTTTGGTTTTCGTAATCAGCATATAAAGCAACTTTCTTCCTGTCTATATTTGAACTCAATTCGGGTAAAAGCGACAATCTTTTAGGCGCAAATTCTTCTTCTACTTTTTGTTCTAACAACGACACCCGTTTTTCAACAGCAAATTCTATTTCGTCTATTTCGGCAAGTTTAGAGTTCGCAATATCTATCCACTCGGGGTATTCGTCGGTGATTTCTTCAATCGCGTTTATACTTTCAAGCATACTAAATGTGAAAGTGTCGCTCTTAAATACGGGGATTTCCCCGTCAACTTCCGCCTGCGTTATACGGACTTGCGCGTCAATGCGACCGTTGTATTTTGTTATCCCCGACTTAATCGGCGCAGTATAAGTCTTGCCCGACGGCGTTAGTTCAATATAACCCTTTTCGCCACCGCTTTCTATTTCAAGAAATCCTGCGCCCGCGATAATTTCGTCCCCGTCAAACTCGACGATAAAATTTCCTTGCAGGTTTTCCCCGACAACACCGACTATTTTCGTATCAACCCTAACGGCTTTCGTCTTGGCGTTGACAGTAATTATTATATTCTTTGCCATACCCCACCGCCTTAGTCGTCAGTAAGGATTTCCGTTGCATTGATACTATCTTCAATACCGACTTCAAATATCGCGCTTTTGAAAATAGGGGCTGTACCGTTTTCTTCTTCTTGTCGCACGACTACCTGCATTTTAACTTTACCCGAGTGGCAAGTTATTGACGATAATATATCCCCGATATAGGTATTTTCTTTTTTCTCCAAAGGGATATAACCCTTTTTCTTGCAACTGCAAATATATACATCGAGCCTTGCTTCTCCGTCAACAAAACTATCCGAAAACTCAACAACGAATTGCCCTTGTAGATTTTCACCGCTTATTGCGATTTTATCAGGTTTGACGGACACAGCCCTTGTCCGTTTATTTACAGTAATAATTATGTTATCCATTCTTCCCCCTTTTACAACCATTCTTCATCTTCAATTTGCAAATCGTTCAGCCTGCTGTATGTAATACCGCCACGCTTCAAGTTCATTTCCAAATCAAAGTTCTTTTTGTAATGGTCGTACAACCTCATAAATTTACGCAAAGTCATTCTGCCGACTTCCTTTTCGCTGTACCTTAATAAAGTATGCCCCACGAACAAAAACCACGAAAAATCAATCGCTTTTTCTTCGCCGTCCTCGTCGTGGATTATGCGTTTTTTGGTGTATCTTCTTTTGTCGCTTCAATAACGGCGTTATTAAGCGTTTCTGCGGACGCTTGAAGTCCTGCCCTTGAAATTATACGCCCGACTTGTTTAAGCGTTAAATTCGGGCGATTTTCGCCTTTCTCGTCGTTATCAATGTCGATTGCTTCGTTTATCATAGCCCAAAAACCGAAAATGATTGCTTTTGCGTTCGGCTCGCCTGATTTTGCGTCCGTTAAACTTCCCCACTTACCAACCGTGCCGTATTCTTCTTGGATTTGCTCCATTACATTCAAGTTAAAAATTGCGGGGTATTCTGTTTCTTCCACCTTAAAACTTACTTTATAATCTTTCATTTTTCATTTCTCCTTTTTTAATAAAAAACAGGGCGGATATTGACCGCCCCGTCTTTGCTTTACGCTTTCGCTGTAAGCAGTCCGTCTAAGTATGCGCTTGCTTCGTCGTAATCATCAAAAGTTTTCGCCCTACTCCAATCACCATTCGAGCGTGCGTGAACTACACCCTCGATTGCGCTCGTACCAAATTCAACGCTTTCGCCTTTGGTTTTTTCATCGGTGTTCGGCTCATTGAATTTTACTTTGTGCAAGAACTCTACTTTGTATCTTTTAACACCGCTTACCATTTTCGTAAGAATTCTACCGATTGCTACATACGGCGCGACATCGTCAGCGTTTCTTACGAGTTCCCCGTCCTCGCTGATTTTGTGTCCTAAAATATCGGCAAATACTTTATCTGCGTCCTCGTCAACAGTCAACGCAACAGTACCTTTTTTGAACGAGTAATCGCTTTCTGCGATAGCGTCATCTGCTCTTAATTCGGCGGAGTTCTTTTCAATAGTTACTTTACAATCAACCGCTTTGCCTAACGACGCAGGCGTGGTTACATTGTCGTCTTCGTCTAATTTGGAATAGCGAAAATTTCTAAGCCCAATTCGTGCCATAATTTCCCCCTTTACTTAATGTATTTTTCTTTTTCCCAAGTGGTCGTTATGTGGTACAGCCCTGTTTCTTCTTCATACATCGTCGGGCTATCTTCAACCCACGACCAACCGTTTGCTTTTAGTCTTTCTTTAACTGCTTTCAAAATGTTTAGATAATTGCCGTCCGCGTAGATGTCAAAATCGTATTGCTTTATAGAGTATTCGCATTCGTCGTCGCTGTTTTTAAAGGGCGTTTCGCCTAAATCGCTAAACACAATGTATTTTTTCAGGTTTCCTTTGTATTTTAGCCATTCAACGGGTATTTCTACGCCGTCAACGACAATAAGAGATAGATAATCAAAGATAAATTTATTCATTGTTGATATATTTCTCCTGAACTTTCAACATCGCGTCCGTGATTTCGGCTTTCTTAAAGGCGGTGCGTATAAAGGGCTTTTTATCTTCCCCCATACTCGTCCCGTATTCCCTCGCCATAGCGACAAGCGGAGCAGGAACGGTCTTGCCTTTTTCATTCTCAAAATAGCCGTAAAACGCCACTTTTTCGTTCACGCCGTCGTCGCTCGGTGTTTTATACGCCTTTGTCTTTGTAAGGCATTTTTCAAGCCTTGACGGATTTTTAAATACCTTTTGCATATTCGAGCGGATATTCTTTTCAACGACTTCTGCGCCAGCGTCAACCATTTCGGCAAGCATTTTTTCAGCTTCGCCGTCAGCAAGCTTTTTGAACTGCTCTATAAGGTCAAGCGGTAATTCGTTGCTGAACTTTGCCATTATTTCGTAACAGCCTTTGCTTGAATTTCAAGTTCTGTATTTGCTTCATCAATGTTATTCAAATACTCTATTGCGTAATTCTTGCCGTTATACCTGACGCGCAGGTTGCGGTTATTCTCGCGATAACGAGTTTCAACGGTTTTTGAATAACGGATTGTGAAGTTTGTTAAAGCTTTTTCAAAGTCAGTTCCGCTTGCAATAAGGGTGTAGCCCCTTGTGGTTTTGACGCTTGCGTAAGGGGCGAGCAGGACGGTTTCTTTGTATGTATCGAAGCCGTCCGCGTCTTTCCCTTGCTCTATTTCTACGATTTGGATTTTTTTATTGTACTTGCCTGCGCTCATATCAAGTTACCGTTGTGAAGATCTAAAATCGTGTCAAAAGTCTTGTTCGGTTGTGGATTGCCGTCAAGATAGCGCGAACGATTGTCGTACATATCTTGGCAAAGCAGGTAAACACAAATTACGAAGTCCGCTTGACTGTCTAAATCTTCAACCCCCGTGTAGTTTTTGATATATGATTTGGCAATTACTAAACATTTTTTTAAGAAGTTAGTATCTTCTTCGCTTCGTTCGCTCAACCTGATATAGTCGGCAATATCTTCAACGGTGATTTCGCTAACTTTTACGCTGATTTCTTCCATAGATTATTGCCCCCTTTCAAGTCCTTACGCCTTAACGGTAAGTTTTGCGATTTTTTGCTTGTTTTGAACTTTCGCGTCGCAACCTACGAATGCAAGAACGCCCGTTGCGTGTTGTTCAGCATACTTTTCTTTAAGAATTTGAATGCTCATAGCTTCGCTAATCTTAACTGCCAAGCCCGAGAAATCGCCGTAATAAACGGTGTTATCGTCCATAGCGTCGCTCGTATAAACAGGCTTGCCAAGAAGCGTATAGCCCCATTTAGCGGTCATATCCTTGTTCAAAAGATATTGCTTGTCAGCGTCTTTCAACTTACGGATCTTCTTTCTCGTGTTTCTCGACATAATCCAAATAGCGTTTGCTTGGAAAGCGTCGATAACTTCTTCTTGTACATCAATAAGGTCGTCGCCGTCAATCGCGCCTGCGGAAGCCGTTTCAACCGTAAGCGTAACGCCTTTCAAGCCCTCAATCTTGCTCGTCGTACCTACAAGCAATTCTTTTTCAAGGAACTTGGACACTTTGTCCGCAACCCTGTTTACGATATAAGTTACTACATCGAAAGCGGAGTTATTGATAAGAGAGTTAGACACTTTAACAAGTGCGCGTCCCAAGAACTCGCCAAGATTGATAGACTTGAACACAACCTTGCCACTTTCAGCGTCGGTAAATTCGTCCGCGTAGGTCATTTCAAGGTTAGTGCCTGCTTCATCTTCGTAAGGCAAAGACAAATTGCCCTTTACATTGTAGTGTTCTGCCATAGTCCAAATAGGACAGATTTCTTCAACCTTTGCGATAATTCTCTTTGCAATCGTCGTAGGGATAATTGCGCCGTTTTCGCCATAGGTTACGGGCGTATCAGTATTCTTAATTTGCTTAATAAGGTTGATAAACGCCTTTTCGTCTTTTTGTTCGTTCGTCATTTCCGTTTTTTCAACAACAACTTTGTTTTCAAGATTTTCCATTTCTTCCCCCATTTTAATAGTTTTGTCAATGTTCGAGATTTCAGCCTTGCAAGCTTCAAATCTCTGTGCTTCTTCTTCCGATACGGCTCTGCTTTCATTCTTCGCCGTGTTTACGATGTTCGTCATTTCTTCGACCAAATCGTTGCGTTGTTCAATAAGCTTTTTCAACTCATTTTCCCCCTTTTAATTCGTTAATTGTTTGTTCAAACGCGGAATAATCAACCTGCTCGGGCTGTTTTTCCACAATATTTTCAACAGGTTTTTGCTCCTGTTTGAACTCTCTCGGTGTGTTTTTGTAAGTATTAAACAAATCGCTCTTTACATTTTCGACTTGCTTTTCTTCGTCGATGAGCGTTACATTGAAGTATTCTTGTATTTCCGTAGCCGTCAACCAAGTTTCAGCGTCGATTTTAGCTTGTAAAACTTCCCTGCCGACTTTGGCTTTCGCTTCGTAAAATGGAATAATCACACCGTTTTCTATTTTGTCTAATACTTCAATGTCTTTTTTCAAATCGTTTGCGTTGCCGTAACTCATAAGCATAGGCTTGTGTATCATCATTACGCTGTTTTTGTAAATGAAGATTTCATCTGCCACCATAGGCAACCACGACGCACAACTGCACGCAAGCCCGTCAATGTATGCGCCAATCTTTACGCCCCTTGCTTTCGCTCTTTGGAGCATTGAAGCCATTGCGCTCGTAGCGAATACGCTTCCGCCGACGCTGTTTACATACATATTAAGCTTTGCCCCGTCAGGAATATCGGCAAGGGCTTGTTTGAAGTCGGCAATATCAACTTCGTTCTCGCTTTTTTCACCCGTCCACCAATTCGGTATTTTTTCGCTGACGATTTCGCCGTAAACATACAGCGAATATTCGGTTGCGGTTACATTTTTGAACTCGTAAAACTTATTCATCTTGTCCGTTTTCTTCCCCTTTTTCTTTTTCTTTCGGCTCGGTTTCCACCTTTTCGCCGTTCAGCCCCGTGTGTTCTCCTGTGTTAGGCGTGTAGAATTTCTTTGTTTTTGGATCATAAAGAACGCTTGCCAAGCCGAAGTTTATAACATCTAAGCCGTCCAATTCGTCCATATTTTCGATGTAACGCGCTTCATTCGGTTGCATAAACCCGCTTTCAATAGCTATTCTGTAAGCTTCATAACGGGATTTCAGGTCGCCTTTTAGCATTTCCTTTGTATCAAATGCGAAGAAATACCCGTTTGCTTTCTCTTTTTCAAGAAGCAAAACCCTGTTTATCGCGCATTCAAATACGGCTAAAATCGGCGCAATCGCGTTCGTGAAAGTTTCCGCGTCCGTCTTTCCTATGTGAAAAATAGCGTTGATTTCGTCGTTTAACTGCTTTCTTGTAGCATTTACGCTCGTTTCAAATGTGCTGTCGGTACTTTCTTGGAACTTTGCCCCGTTTGGCAATACGATTGAGTTCAATCCGTCGTTACTGTAAAGGCTTTCCCAATCCTGCTTTAATTGCGCGAGCGTTTCTTTGGATAACGCTTTTTCCGTCATCAAATAACCGCGCTTTTTACCGCCTTTTCTTGCGCTCGCGTACTGCATTTCAAGGTTTTTGTACGCCGTAAGCAACGCTGTGGAAATTTCTTCTCTTACACTCTTACCCGTTGCGCCGTCTTTTGTGTTTCTTAACAGCTTAATAAATTGATAATCGCTGTAAAGTTTCCCGTCTACGCTGATTTTGTAAGACTTGAATATCGGATCGCTGTTTTTTATGATTGTTACCTGCTCCGCGTCCGTATAATGAATAGATTTTGTCGCGTTTCCCTGCTTTTTAATGAACGCATAACCGCCATTCGACAGGAAATAGTCTGTTACAATCGCCTTTTTGAACTGCACGCCGTCCAAAGTGTCGCCCGTGTCGTCGTTGATAAGGTCGCAACGGCTATCTTCAATGCTTTCAACGGTCTTTTTGCCCTCTTTTACCGTTTCCTTGTATAATTTCAGCGGAATTGTAGCGATTTTCCCCGCAATAGTATCAATCGCGCTTGCCACCATAGGAATTGACAGGGCTTTTTCCTTGCTTATTCCCTCGCCGTTCGTCAATGCCTGCAATAAAGCGTCATCGCCGATTAAAACCCCGCTTTCAGCTTCGTTTTTAACTTCTTTTCGCCTGAATAACCCCACGGCGTACCCCCTTTCGTTTTTCATACAATAATTATACACCCGCATATTGTTGATTTTTGTGAATGTTGCTCTTGTTTTACGCAAATGTAAAAAAAAGATTTACTTTCGTGTAATTATTGTTGCATAAAAAAACGGGGGCGTGCTTGCTCCCGTGCTATACATAAGTGTAAATATTTTATATTTTTGTATAATTATTTTTGAAAATGGCGTTAATTTAGTTGCGTTTTTTAGTAAATTATGGTAATATATAGGTACAAGGTTGAGGTAGACGAAACCTAAAGGCAGGCAAAAAGGAGGTGAAAAAAATGAAAGTCGAAAGTAAAAAAAATACGACAGAGGAACTTGAAGAAGTGACCGCAGTAGAAGCTGTACTTCAAACCATCAAGGAACTTGCAATCAAGTGTGAAACGCTTGAGGAGTTCCGCGAAGCGTTGGATAGAATAATCGCCAACAAATAAAAAAGCCCGTTCGGTTGCGCCGTCGAAAAGCAAACCGAAACGGGACGGAGCGAGGGGGTGCGCCTGCCACCCCTCGACTCTCCTATTATAGCAGGTAGAAAAAATAAAGTCAAATGTTTTTTATAAGGAGATTAAAAATTATGTTAACAAATGCAGAAAATGTTTTACTCAATTTTCTTTACTCAAAGGTTTCCCCTTTCGTAGATAAAGACGGGAACGTAAAAGAAGAAGAAATCGTCAAGCTCGATGACGAGCATTGGATTACGGTTGCCGAGGCATACGAACTTATTTCTTCCATCGAAGAAAATTTTTGATAATGTTTTTATAGGAGAATTTAAGTTATGTTCAAAGTAGGTCAAGATAAAACGGAATTTGATAAAATCACCGCTATGCAGGATAGCCACAAGAAGTTTTTGAAGTTGTCCGATTATATGTTCAAGGTTGCCCCCTGCTCCTGCTATTGGAATAAGGCAAAGCAAGAAAGCGTGCGCCTGATCAAGTTGGGGTATGGTTTTCTCGGGCTTGGAAAAGAAGAAGCGGGGGCGGGTTTATGAAAGTTTACATCGTCGAACACAAGGGCTTAACGGGTGCGTATCAGGTGTCAAGCGAGGGCTATTCGTCCTTTGATAAAGCCGTGGCATATATTGAAAGCCGTCCCGACAAGCCCGTGCAGGGCAACGGGTGGCGGTGGTCTTCCCTGCGTGGGGCGTACCGAATAAAAGATATTGATATAAAGTAAGGGGGTATCGCCCCCTTTCTTTTTTTACGTAATATATTTATACATAAGTGTAAATAAAACTTGCATTAGTGTTGTATGAATGTTATACTAACAATAGTAAATGAGATTGAATTTCATTTGAGAAGAAAGGATGATTAAAAAATGGAAATATTAAAACTTCTTAACCTATACGAAAAGGAAACAGGAAAAAACCTTGATAGTTGGGAACTTGAAAACCTATTAAAAAATGATGAAAGAGCATTGCACCTATTCGCTTATGCGATAGTTGACGCAAGGGACACTCTCAACCACATTAGAAGAATTATTGAAGATTAAAAAAGCGGGAGCGTAGTTGCTCCCCCACTTGAAAGGAGTAAATTATGTTATATAAAGGATTTATCACAATGACCGACGGGTATCAAACAAGCACCCTTTCCCAAAGCACCGAGGCTGACGTTTTAAGAATTGCAAGAGGACAAATGAAAGTAAGAAATCATTATTACAAAAAGGACGGCGTTGATTTCGGTCAACACGGGAAGTGGTTTACTTTCGATGATGAGCACGGCGGTCTTAAAGAATTGCTAATCGTTAAATATACAGAAACGGGCAGGAAAATAATTACAGAATTATAATAAAATCAGGGGAGCGTTTGCTCCCCTTTCTTATATTCCCTGCAGTTCAAAGCTCTGACCCTGATTCAGGAAGTAGTCCTGCTGTAATAAATATACGGCATTTATAAGCGCCACGACCATATCCACCTTGCCGTTCGACTTTTTCTTGTTGACGTATCGGTTTAAGTTGGTGTCGAATGTACACCTTGCGTTTTGGAAGTTGATTTCAAGCAGGGTGTTTTTTTCGTACTTGAATTCGCCGTTTATGATCTTCTCGTATAAGAGTTTCGTCGGTGCGTGCAGGACGCTTGAGTGTTGTCGCACTTCTATCGTGTTGTACTGCTCCGCCCACTTCTGCGCCGAACTCAAACAGTTAAATCTGTCGTATGCTATGCCCATAATGGTCACGCCGTACTTTTCTTCCACAGCGAATACGAAATCTTCCACCACCTTGTAGTCGATAGTCTTATCTCCGCAGGCGATACACTTCATTGCGTTGATAAATTCGTTGTAGTTTATCTTCTCGAACTTATTCTTTTCCGCAATTCTTCCCTCGGGAATAAACGCAAGCACTTCTGCAAGGACGTTGTCGTCGTCATCCACGCTTGCCATTGCCACGGCTGTGTTGTCGTTCGTCATTGAAAGGTCAACGCCGAGATATACCTGTCGCCCTTGCCAATCTAATTTTGCTACTCGGCATTTCATAACGTCGTTGACATCAATGAACGTTTCTGTCCCTGCGCCCTGATAGATGATATTGCTATGCTTCGTCAGGAAGTTTTCTCTTGCGCTCTCTACGGCGATTGCGTATGCTCTCTTTTTCAGCAGGTCTTCCCATATTTCGGGGATTTCCTGCGCCACGGGATTCGCCTGCTTCAGGATGTTGTCGTCGGTCATCCATTCTTTCACTTCGTCAGGCTCATACAGCAGGGCGAACACGGTGTCGTCTTTCACTATGCCGTCAAGCACCTGCTTTGCGTAGCCGACTTCATCTTCGAGTGGATTGTCTATCGTGTTATACTTCGTGGAGATAATACAGCCGAGTTTGTTCAGGATATTGATTTGTCCCGAACGCATACTCTCGATTGCTGAATTGTTCGGCAATGCCCCGACTTCGTCCGCAAGGAATACGTTCGGCAGTTTACCGTCGAATGTACTGTTGGTGTACGCCAACGGGAAGAACTTCGTTTCTTTCGGTAGAAAGGATATATAATCACGGAGTATCTTCCAACGCTTTGATTCCTTGTATTGAAAAATTAACGGGCTTGACTTAATCGTTTCTGCGATTGCTTCACGCACTTCTTTGGAGAGTGAGCCGTCAGGTGCTACCGAATAGAACTTCGAGAACTTCGGCTCTAAAAGGAAAAGCAAAATAAATATAGTTGCTATCGTGTATGTCTTGAAGTTCTTTCTTGCTATTTCAAGTATCGCCGTTTCATATCTGCGGTGGTTGTGATTGTCCCTATGCACCACGCAAAGAATTGAAATGTAGAACACCCATTGATAACCCGTTGAACATTCGTACAGCGTTTGTCCTGCCTTTAACCCTTTCGGCATTATAAGCATTTTTAGGATTTTCTTTATAAGGTTTACGGTCTTATGGTTTATGCAGTATTTCTCGTTCTTATCGTTCCATAAGTCCAAGAACTCTTTGCATTGTTTCTTTACGTATTTTGGAGCGACTACCTCGTCGTTTATGACTTGCTCCGCATACTCGACCGCCTTATTCGTCTTCGTCGTCATCTCCGTTTAACGCCCTCAACAACGGGTCATCTTCTTCTCCGTTGTCCTCGTTGTACTTATCGCTGTTGGTCTTTATAATGCTCATAAGGGTTGACACGGTCTTGTTTGCCGAGTTTACTGCTTTGTTGTACTCGTTGATTGCAGGGTTGGTATAGAGGTTTTTACGCCCCTTTACATATTCCTTTTCGACCATTGAGCCGTGTTCTTCGATTGCCTTTTCGAGTTCAGTCAGGATTTGGAGTTGGATGCTGTACCTTTTAAATGTCGTAATGAATAAAAAGTTTTTCTCGATACCGTACTGCTCTGCTATTCGCAGGATTTGCTGTGCTTTATCGTTCAAATTCATTTTATTTGACATAGCATTCCCCCTTTAGAATAAGCCCCATTCGGCGAATTTTTCAAAACCGCCAACCGCTTTGATATATTCTCTCGCTTCTTCCACGATTTCGCTGTAAGGCTTGCCGTCGATAGTTTCATCGCCGATTGCGCAGAAGAGTTCAACGGTCTTTCCCGTTTCCTGCGCTTTCTTGAATGCGTAAATATTGACCGACACGTCAGCCTTTGACAGGTCTTTGCCGTGAAGTCCGCCACCCGTTACGCTGTCCGCCATATCGCTACCGAGTTTTCTGTTGGTCGCCCCCGTATCGACATCAGTTCCGCCCGTCCAATCTCCAAGCGGATTGATTGTTGCTGTAGGGTATTCCTTTGCAATGTCTTCCGTCTTTGCGTTGCTTTGGCAGATGATCAACCTTTCGCCATTCAGGATGTACTTCCCGTCCGTCGGGTATTCCTCGTAAATGCTACGAGCCTCTCTCGACAGTTCTTTCTGTTCTGCCGTAAGCGGTACGCCCTTGAAGATGCCGTTGTCACCGCAACGGATTTTTTCGCTTTGGTTTCTCGCAAGGTGTTCGTCCTGCTTTACGATTACCAAATCAACGACGACGTTCCCTGCGATTCTTGCAACCGCCTGCGCAACTTCCGCCTTGTCCAACGATTCGCTCGTTTCTGCAATAACGTGACATACGCCGTGACCGATTAACACTTCGACGGCAATTTTAGGATTTCCCGCCTGCTTGTACGCAAGGTCAACGATCGCCCCTGCAATTCTGTCCGCCACCTTATCGGGGTGGCAAGGGTTTACTTTCTCAATCATTTTTTATTTCTCCTTTCTCATCTTTTATCGAATTGTATTCAAGATTAAACTTTGCAACAGCACCATCTGCAAATTTATCCGCATAATCATCAAGTTTTTCTACGCCATATTTTTCAAAATCCCCGTTTTTATCTTGAATAGCGTGGCAATACTCGTGTGCAAGATTGTGAATTACAAAATCTCTTTCCAATTCGGGGTCTTTTAATGCTTCTTCTTTTACATTTTCAGGGATTTCCATAGGTAAAAGAATATACTTTTGTTCAGGAAGATATACAGCAAAACCGTGTCCGTCGGTTTCGTCATCCATAACAGCGTCGTACCCGTGTAAGCAAGTAACTTTTATTTCTTCTTCCAATGGATAGTTTCTATTTAAGAAATCTATAAAATCAAGTATTCTTTTATTTGCGACTATAATCATATTTTAACTCCTTAATTTAATTTAACGGCTTTCTTGCCCGTGAATTCTTCCCAACGTTTGATTTGTACGTCAATGTATTTGGGGTCTAATTCCATCAGGTATGCGTTTCTCTTTAACTGTTCGCAGGCAATCAGCGTGCTACCGCTACCGCCGAAACCGTCAAACACATTTTCGTTTTCTCGACTGCTGTTCTTCACAAGTCTGCCTATTAAGTTTATAGGTTTCATTGTCGGGTGCAGGTCGTTCTTCGTGGGCTTGTTTTCGTGGATTATAGTCGACGGGCATTGTTCTTCCTGTATTCTCTTTATAAGCGCAATGAGTTCTTCCTTGTTCATCTTTTGGTATGCGCTGTCATCTTCGAATACTGTCGTTTGGCATCTGTTGTCAATGAAGTAATGCCCTGCGCCCTCTTTCCACCCGTACAGGCACGGCTCGTGTTTCCATTGGTAGTCCTGTCTGCCGAGTACGAGTGCGTTCTTTACCCATATCAGCGTTTCCTTTACTGTACCGCCTGCTTCTTTTAATGCGCCCCTGAAGTTCAAACTTTCGCTGTCTGCGTGGAAGATATAGAACGCTCCACCCTCTTTCAGCACGTCCATCATATTCGTGTAGAAATCAAGCAGGAAGTTGTAGAACGATAAGTCGTCCATATTGTCGTTCAGGATTTTGTTTGCGTTGTTTCTCTCTTTGCCGTATCCCGTTTCGTTTATCGAGCCGTAGTTTACATTGTACGGAGGGTCGGTTACGCATAAGTCCATAAGTTTGTTATTCACCAACTTCACAACGTCGTGTGGATTAGTAGAACTACCACACATTATCCTGTGCCTGCCTAACTGATAAATGTCGCCGAGTTTCGCTTTTGGCTCTGCAGGCAAATTATGCTCCACGTCGAAGTCGTCTTCCTTGAACTCTATGTCGGTTGCGTTCAGGTCGATTTCGTCCATATCAAAACCCGTCAGGGTAATGTCGAAGTTGACTTCTTTCAGGAAGTTCAATTCTGCTTTCAGGATTTCGTCGTCCCACCCTGCGTCAAGTGCGAGTTTATTGTCGGCGAGGATATAAGCACGTTTTTGCGTATCTGTCAAGTCCTCGACGAATATGCACGGCACTTCCGTCATACCGACTTGCTTTGCCCCCATTACTCTGCCGTGTCCTGCTATGATGCCGTAGTCGCCGTCAATCAAAACGGGATTGATAAAACCGAATTGCTCAATGCTCTTTGCAATCTTATCCACCTGCTCGGGGCTGTGCGTTCTTGCGTTCTTCTCGTATGGTTTTAGTTTGTCTATCGCTACATTCTCGTATCTTCTCATTTTGCTCCTTTCCAAAAAACTTATGTGATTTTATATTTTGTGTGTTTGATAGGGGCGGGTAGGTTTATTTATTTCTATTTT